>Ga0209509_1000190_pt1 | contig 66130 bp, 47 predicted proteins | sample BioC13SIPDNA_FD_185743 | JGI IMG/M metagenome (GOLD analysis project Ga0209509, IMG submission 185743) | Anaerobic biogas reactor microbial communites from Washington, USA - Biogas_R1_A C13 SIP DNA (SPAdes) (version 2) | ecosystem: Engineered > Bioreactor > Anaerobic > Unclassified | place...
TCAAACCTCATGCCAGTTTGGACTATAAGGTGCCCGAAACGGTCTTCGTTGAACGATTGCCGCCGGAACGGATCTTCGGGTACGCACAGAGGTGGTTGTGTGAGTGAAATGATTCCGAGATCCTACAACAGGGTGCATGAAAGAGAAGGGTTAATACCCGGATCCGCCCATGATATGCTGCAGAGCAATCTGTGAGAGTAATCCAAATGGATAACAGAAGGTATGGCGGGCCGCGTGGCGGTTCCAGAAATTTCGGTAGCAGCGGCCCGAGGGAGATGACCAAGACGATCTGTTCGGACTGTGGTAAGGAATGCGAGGTCCCCTTCAAGCCCACGGAGGGTCGCCCCGTGTACTGCTTCGACTGTCTGCCGAAGCACAGGAAACCTCGCTTTTAATCTGATTTGGGAACTGCCGTTCTGGCATCTCCCCTTTTTTTCGAGAACGACCTGTTGAGCCGGTACACCAGGACCGTGAGGCTCGCCGCGAACAGGAGCTGCATGAGGATATTCGGCTCGAGCTCGCTCGGGACGACGAAGAGGATGAGGGCGTAGAGCGGGGTGGTCAGGGAGACGATGTCCTTGCGGGGCTTCAGGAACGCGAGGACGGCGAGTAAAACCGACCCGACCACGCACCCCCACCCGAACCTCCCGGGTTCCTCGATCAGGCCCGCCGAGGCGAGGGCGAACGCGAGGGCGATCCCGCCGAACGAAGCGAGCGGGACGCCGATCGAGAGCAGGAGATCCCGCTGCCTGTCTGATACCATACGGCTCAAGATCTCGTCACGGGGAGAGAAAGGGTTATGCGTCCCCGCTGTCGAGGCAGACGCGGTCTCCGAAGACCCCTTCGACCGTCTCGCCGAGCCGTTCGAGCAGCCCGGCCCGCTCCTGCGCCTTCTGCTCGGCCACGCGCAGCAGCCCGGCGCGCTCGTCCTGCAGCGCCGCGGCGCCGTGCTCGAGCTGCCTGAGACGCCCGCCGAGCCGCTCCCGCTCGAGGGCGACCGGCGAGGCCGCTAAGCCCCGCTCGAGCGCCCTGGCCTCGCCCGTGACGCGGGCGTGCTCCTCGATCCGGGCCTCGATCGCGGCGACGATCGCGTCCGGGCCGTCCCGGATCGGGTCCCCCTCCTTGGGGGCGATCTCGCCGGCGTCGATCAGGGCCTGCACCGCCACGAGCCCGGCGCGGAGCTGCGCCGGGACGGCGTCCGCCCCGTCCCCGAGCGGGGCGTCGAGCAATCCCTGGAGATGGTGGAGCTGCGTGGCGACCTGGCGGTCGCCCTTCCGGGCGACCAGCCGCTCGGCCCGCTTGATTACCCTGGCAAGCCCCGAGGCCTGGGCGCGGTGGGCGTCCTCGAGCGCCCGCGCCCGCTCCCGGAGTTTTTCAGCCGCCACCGTCTCTTCCGCGAGCGCAGCGGCCCCGGGGGAGGCGTCCAGCTCCGCCATGGCGGAGGCGACCCCGTCCCGCTCGCGGGCCAGGGTGTCGGCCCTGGCCGCCGCCTCCCCCGCCCGCCGCGACGCGTCCCGCTCCTCGCCCTCGAGCGCGGCGATCCGGTCGACCTGTCCCCGGAGGGCCCGGACGGCCCCGAGCGCCCGCTTCTCCTCCCCGAGCACGTCGGTCATCCGGTTGACGGCCCGCCCGGCGACGTCCACGCTCTTCTTGACCGCCTTCATCTCCTCGGGGAGCACCGCGCGCAGGTACCGCCCCTGGCCCCGGAGGGCCGAGACCATGCACTTCAGCTGGGCCGTGGCCGCCGCGTAGAACTCGTGCGGCCCGTCGGGGAGCGGGCGGGCGAGGCACGCCTCCATCGCCCGGACGAAGGCCGGGAGGGTGGTCCTCGAGATCTGCTCCAGCTTCGGGTGGAGGGCCGCGTCCCAGTCGGCGCCCTCGAGCCGGACGAGGAGCGCCGAGAGGTCAGCGACGGCCCCCCGCACCTCGCGGCCCGGCTCCTCGAACGCGGGGCCGACGCGCGCGGCGATCGCGGCCTCCTCCCCGTCCAGGAGGCGGGGGAGGTCCGCGAGCCCGGCCGTGACCGCGGCATCCTCCTCTCTCCGCGAGAGCAGGCCCCGCAGGAACCGTATGGGGGCCACCGTCAGTCGCTCCTCGCGATCTCTCGGAGCCGCTCGACCCCGTCGATCTCGGCGATCACTTCCACGACAGCGGGAGGTACGAGGGGCTGCCAGGGTTCGTCCGCCAGGATCCGGCGCCGGACCTCGGTCCCGCTCAGGCGGTCCCGCTCGTGCATGCTGTTCGACCGGACGCGGACCCCGGCCTCGGCGAAGAGGCGGAGAACGAGCGGGTTCGAGCTGTGGACGACCTGGAAGGGCGGGGTCATCGACTGGACGTGGGAGGCCCAGATGGCGTTCCGCCGGATGTCCTCGATCGGGATCACGTAGAACGGGACCCCGAGCCCCGCGAGCGAGCGGGTCAGCATCAGCACGCGCTCTCCGGCCGTGAAAGGGTTCTGGAGCTCGTGCGAGAGCTGGGCCGAGCCGATCCCGATCACGATCTCGTCCGCCTCGCGCGCGATCTCCTCGAGGACGGCCTGGTGGCCGTTGTGGTACGGCTGGAACCGGCCGATGTAGAAGACCCTCTTCATTCTCTCTGCACCCCGTTTGCGATCCTGGCCGCGAACGCGCCCGCGACGAAGCCCGCGTCGATGTTCACGACCGCGAGCACGGCGCAGGACTGGAGCATGGCGCCGAGCGCCGCCTGCCCGGCGCCCTGGAAGCCGTAGCCGGTCGAGACGGGCACCCCGATCACGGGCCGGTCGACGAGCCCGGCCACGACCGAGGGGAGGGTTCCCTCCCGGCCGGCCGCGACCACGAAGACGTCGCAGTCGAGCAGCCCCTTCAGGGCAGGGAAGAGCCGGTGGATCCCGGCCGCGCCGACATCGTAGGCGCACCGGACATCGCAGCCCATCTCCTCGGCCACCGCCCGGGCCTCCTCGGCGACGGGGATATCCGATGTCCCGGCGGTCACGATCCCCACGGTGCCGCCGCCGGACGGCCGGGCCCGGCCGTCCGAGACCACCAGGACGCCGGCATCCATCCGTCCCTCGACGGCGAGCCCGGCCTCTGCTGCCGCCGCGCTGAGGGCCGCCGCCTGCCCCGGCGAAGCGCGGGTCACCAGGCAGCGGCCCGAGGCCCTCGCGTGGGAGACCGCGATCTCCGCGAGCTGGGAATCCGGCTTTCCCTCAGCGAGCACGGCCTCGGGAAGGCCGCATCGGAGGGGCCGCCCGAGGTCGAGCCGGGCGAGCTCCCCCACCGCCTCGAGCCGGAGCCCCTCGATCTCCCGCGCAGCCTCCTCGAGCGGGATGATCCCTGCCCGGTAGCGGTCGAGCAGTTCCCGGAGCGCCCTGTTCGCTGGCATGATCTGCACTACAGATATGGGGGCGGGATAAATAACTGATCCATCCGATGTCGTACCTCGTCTACACCGCCTGGTTCGGGGCTGCCGTCGTCGCGTTTCTCTGGCTCCGGGACGCCCGGATCTTCTGGCGGACCGGGCTTCCCGGCTACCGGTCGGCCGCCTACCGGGGGGTGGTCTGCACGGCGCTCGCGCTCCTGGGCGTCGCGTTCACGCAGGCCTCGCGGATCGAGCTGCTGGGCCTGGGCCTGATCCTCCTGGCGCTCTATCTCCAGGGGAGGGGGGACCGGGAGAAGGTCTGGACCACGGAATCCGCCCTGGATCGCGCCACGGGAGCCGCGCCGCGGAAACAGAGATAACGCCCGGGACCGTACCCTGTAGGGATGCTGCAGCGACCGCGCGGGACGCGCGACTTCCTCCCCCACGAGATGGAGGCCCGTTCCGAGGTGGAAGGGCGGATGCGCGAGGCGGCTCGCCGGTTCGGGTACGGCCAGGTCCGGACGCCCGCCTTCGAGGAGCTCGAGCTCTTCACCCTCCGCTCGGGGCCCGGGATCGTCAACGAGATGTACTCGTTCGAGGACAAGGGGGGCAGGGCGCTCGCGCTCCGGCCCGAGCTGACGGCGCCGGCGCTCCGGCTCTTCGTGAACGAGGCCCGCGTGCTCCCGAAGCCGCTCCGCTGGTACTACGTCGACGACTGCTTCCGGTACGAGCGGCCCCAGAAGGGGCGGTACCGCCAGTTCTGGCAGTTCGGGGCCGAGCTGATCGGTGCCGACTCCGCCGCCGCCGACGCCGAGGCGGTCCTGCTCGCCGACGCCGCCCTCCGCGCGGCCGGCCTCGACTACGAGATGAAGGTCGGGCACCTCGCCCTGCTCCGGTCCCTTCTCGCGGACCTGGACGAGGGGGCGCGCCGGAACGTGATGGCGCTCCTCGACAAGCGCGAGATGGACGCGCTCGGAGGGGCGCTCGACGCCCTGGGGAGGGGCGACCTGCTCGGCCCGCTCCGGGAGCTCGTCTCGGCGACGACGCTCGACGAGGCGTTCGGGGTCACGGGCTCCCTCCCCGGGGAGGGGCGGCTCAGGGCGACCGCCGGGCTCCTCGAGGCGGCCGGGCTCGACTTCTCGTTCAACTTCGGGATCGTCCGGGGCCTGGATTACTACACCGGCATGGTCTTCGAGGGCTTCGCCGCGAACCTGGGGGCCGAGAACCAGGTGGTCGGCGGGGGTGCGTACCGGCTCGCCCATCTCTTCGGCGGCGAGGACACGCCCTCGGTGGGCTTCGCGATCGGGTTCGACCGCGTGATGGTCGCGCTCGGCGAGGTTCCGGTCCCGCGCCGGACCGTGGTCGCGGTCCTCTCGACCGCCGAGGGGCTGGAGGACGCGTTCCGCGCGGCCGCCGCTCTCCGGGGGGCGGGGCTCCGGGCCGAGCTCGACCTCTCGGGACGGGGGCTTGGGGCCCAGATGACCCGGGCCGCGAAGGGCGCCGACTTCGCCGTGCTGATCGGCGCCCGCGAGGCATCCGCGGGGGTCGTCGGGTTCAAAAACCTCGCGACCGGCATCCAGGAGACGCTCCCGCTCGAGGAGGCCGTCGCGCGGGCGGCCGGAAGGGAGGTGTCGGCCGCTGCCGATCGCTGAGGACCTCGCGCGGCAGCAGCGGGCGATCTCGATCGCGGAGTTCTTCGAGAAGAACAAGCACCTGCTCGGGTTCGACTCGCCGGTCCGCGGCGTGATAACGACCGTCAAGGAGGCGGTCGACAACGCGCTCGACGCCTGCGAGGAGGCCGAGGTGCTCCCCGACATCGAGATCGCCGTGAGACGGACAGGCCCCGAGACCGTCCGGATCGCGGTCGAGGACAACGGCCCGGGGATCATGCCCGAGCACGTGCCGTTCGTCTTCGGGAAGCTCCTCTACGGCTCGCGGTTCCACCAGATCCGGCAGAGCCGGGGACAGCAGGGGATCGGGATCTCGGCGGCCGTGCTCTACGCCCAGCTGACGACCGGGCTCCCGACCGTGGTGACCACCCGGACCGGCGCGCGGGAGCCGGCGCACCGGTTCGAGCTCCGGATCCGGGTCGAGACCAACGAGCCCGAGGTGCTCTCCCACGAGGAGGTCGAGTGGGACCGGATCCACGGGACCCGGGTCGAGATCGAGTTCCGCGCCTCGCTCGCGGCCAAGAAACGGCTGGTCGAGTACCTCAGGTCGACGGGCGTGGTGAACCCCCACGCGCGGCTCCGGGCCGAGATCGACGGCGAGGAGTTCGTCTCGGAGCGGGTCGTCGACGAGGTGCTGGTCCCCCCGAAGGCCATCAAGCCCCACCCGCTGGGGATCGAGCTCGGACAGCTCGCCAGGCTGGTCGAGGGCGCGAAGGGGCCGCTCGCCCCGTTCCTGGTCGACAGGTTCGTCCGCGTCGGCGCGAAGACCGCGGACGAGATCTGCGCGGCGGCCGGGCTCGCATCGACGGCCCGGGTCGAGTCCCTCTCGGGCGACGACCTCTCCCGCCTGCTCGGGGCCCTCCAGTCGGTCCGGGTGCCCCCGCCGCCGACCACGCAGTGCCTCTCGCCCATCGGCCAGGACCTGCTCGTCCGCGGGCTCTCGGCCGAATACCGGATGGACTTCGTCGTGGCCCGGACCCGTCCGAGCGCGGTCTACGGCGGCCACCCGTTCATGGTCGAGGCGGCGATCGGCTACGGGGGGAACCTCCCGGTCGAGGGGAGCGCGCACCTGATGCGCTTCGCGAACCGGGTCCCGCTGGTCTACCAGCAGGGGGCCTGCGCCGTGACCCGGTGCGTCGCAGAGGTGAACTGGAAGGCCTACGGCCTCTCGCAGGCCGGTCTCCCGCAGGGGCCGCTCCTGATCCTGGTCCACGTCGCCTCGACCAACGTGCCGTTCACCTCGGAGTCGAAGGACGCGATCGCGGCGATCCCCGAGATCGAGCGTGAGATCACGCTCGCGCTCCGGGACCTGGGGCGGGACCTGAAGACGTTCATCTCGCGGCGCGACCGGACCCGGCAGGCCGAGGAGCGCGCGCGCGCGGTCTGCGCGATCCTCCCCGAGCTCGCTGCCAAGGTGGCCGAGGTGACCGAACGGCCGGTCCCGGACATCTCGCCGATCGAGGGGCAGATCATGCGGAAGGTGGTGGCCAAGAAGTGGACCCTGGGCGGCCGGGTCGGGATAGAAGTCCAGAACCACACCGGCCGGGAGCTCGCGCTCCAGGTCTACGAGCAGTCGGGAGACCCGGCCGGGGACGCCGAGCCGGTGCCGGACTTCGCGACCGAGCTCGACGGGGTCGTGACCCGGGTCTGGCAGGTCTCGCTCCCGCCGGGCGGCGCCTGGCGCGCGGAGTACACGGGGTCGGGGAGCGGGACGATCGACCTCCGGGGCGTTGACGAGCACCGGAAAGTGGTGGTGGACCTGGATGTCTAGGAACGACCTCGACGCGCGGGCGCGGGCGGAGCTGCTCCGGATCGCGGAGGCCTGGTACGACCAGATGCACGGCGGCGAGGTGCCGTCGATCGCGCTCCCGACCAGGACCAAGCAGAACATCGAGTACGACGACGAGTCCGAGGTCTGGAAGTACGGCGAGAAAGAGTCGCTCCGTTCCGCCCACACGGCGAAGTCGGCGCTCCACCTCCTGAAGATGGCCTGGGTGATCGGCTTTCTCAAGCAGCAGCTCGCCGAGAACCGGTCGTCGACCCTGAGAGAGCTCTACTACATCTCGGAGGGCTGGAAACGGGCGAAGTTCGGGGCGCAGGAGGAGTCGAACCTCCTGATCGAGGACCTGGAGATCCTGACCGCGCTCCAGCGCGAGGCCTTCCACCTCCGGCCCGAGGAGGACGGCGCGACGATCTTCGGTCCGCTCCGGATCCGGGAGGCGACCCGGCGCGGCCCGCGCGAGATCCACTGCCGGGACGATGTCGGCGAGGCGGGTTACGCCATCCCGAACACCGTCGAGGGGCTGGAATTCCTCGAGCACGACGCGAGCATGGTGGTCGCCGTCGAGACGGGCGGCATGTACGCCCGGCTCCAGGAGAACGGCTTCGACGAGGAGCACCGGGCGATCCTGGTCCACCTGAAGGGACAGCCGGCCCGCTCGACGAGGCGGGTGCTGCACATGCTGAGCGACCGGTTCGACCTCCCCGTGACGGTCTTCACCGACGGCGACCCCTGGTCCTACCGGATCTTCGCCTCGGTCGCCTACGGCTCGATCAAGGCGGCGCACATGTCCGAGCTCCTCGCCACGCCGCGGGCGCAGTTCATCGGGGTCCAGCCGACCGACATCGCCGATTACCAGCTGCCGTCCGACAAGCTGACGGACAGGGACGTGCAGGCCCTGAAGGCCGAGCTGACCGACCCGCGGTTCGACACCGATTACTGGCGCCTCCAGATCAGACGGCAGCTCGAGCTGGGGCTCAAGACCGAGCAGCAGGCCTTCGCGGCGCGGGGGCTCGACTTCGTGACGAGGGAGTACCTCCCGGCGCGGCTGACCGAGATGGGCGTGCTCTAGCCGCCTCGCCGGCCCCGCGCGTGCGCGACCATGTCGCGGATCGAGGTCTCGAGCGCGATCGCCGGCGCCCAGCCGACCGTCTCCCTGATCCGGGAGGTGTCGGCGGCCTGCGACGGGACGGGGTCGGGCGGGATCTCGTCCGGGAGGCGGACCGGGAGCTCGGTTCCGACGGCGCGCCCGGCGATCTCGAGGACCTCGCCCACCGAGCGCGCCGAACCCGAGCCGACGTTGAACATCCGCCCCGCGATCCGGTCGTCGAACCCGTCCGCCAGGAGGAGCCGCAGGTACGCCGCGACCGCGTCCCGGACGTCGACGAAGTCCCGGCGCGAGCCGAGCCCGGCGAGCTCGACCTCCTCCCGGCGGTGTTCCGCGACCTCGAGCGCCTGGGCCACGATCCGGCCGCAGACGTAGCTTTCGGGCTGGCCCGGCCCGACCAGGTTGAACGGGACCGCGACCGCGACGGGGAGGCGGCAGACCGCGTGGTACCGGAGTGCGAGCAGCGCCTGCGCCGCCTTGCTCACCCCGTACGGGCCGGCGGGGCGGAGCGGGGCCGTCTCGGGGACGGGGGCCTCGCCGGCGAAGCCGTACGCGGACGAGGAGCCGACCACCAGGACGCGGGCCGACGGGGCCTCCGCGACGACCGCGTCCAGGAGGTTCCCGGTCCCGGCGACGTTCACCTCGAGCAGGTCCCGGAGAGGGCCGGCGTTCAGCCCGGCGAGGTGGAGCACGGCACCGGGAGCGGCTTCGCGGACCATCCGAACGGTCGCGCCGGCGTCCGTCAGGTCCCCCCGGACGGGGGTGACGCCCGTGCCGGGCGTGCCCTGCGGGATCGTCCGGAACGCCGTGACGACCTCCGGGCAGGGGCACCCGGGCTCGGCGAGCCGGAGGAGCAGGTGGCGCCCGGTGAAGCCCGAGGCGCCGGTGACGAGGAGCCTCATCCCAGGAACCGGTCCCGGTGCTCCTCGAACTCCCGGATCGAGCGCTCGTAGTCGTCGGGCCGCCCGATGTCGAGCCAGTAGCCCTCGAACGGGTAGCTGCAGACCGCCTCGTGCGCGCCCGTGAGCGCGTACATCAGGTCGTCGAACCCGAACGGCCCCGTCTCCGGGATGTAGCGGAAGACCTCGCGCTCCAGGACGTAGATCCCCATGCTGACGTCGAAGTGGTAGACCGGCTTCTCGCGGAACCCGGTGATCCGGTTCTCATGGTCGCGCTCCAGGACCCCGAAGTCGATCACGGCGTCGCGCCGGTAGGTGGCGATGGTCGCGAGCGCCCCCCGCTCGCGGTGGTAGTCGAAGAGGGCCCGGTAGTCGAGGTCGGTCAGGATGTCGCCGTTCATCACCAGGAAGGTCTCCTCGAGGCCGTCGATCAGCCGGAGGGGGGCGATCGTGCCGAGCGGCTCCTCCTCGTGGCTGTAGCGGACCGGGACGTCGAGCCCGGGGCTTCCCTCCAGGTAGGCCTGGATCAGACCGTGGAGATACCCGGTGGAGATCACCACGTCGTCGAACCCGGCCCGCCGGAGCTGGCGGAGGATCACCTCCAGGATCGGGTGGTCCCCGATCGGCATCAGGGGCTTGGGGAGGACGGTGGTGTAGGGGTAGAGCCGCCGGCCCCGCCCGCCGGCCAGGACGATCGCCTGCATCCGGCTACCTACACGGTGTAGACGCCGGGCTTGTAGCCGGCGATGTGGTCACGCATCCAGTCGATGGTCCTCGCGAGGCCGTCCTCGAGCGAGACGCCCGGGCGCCATCCCAGGACGTCGGCCGCTCGGGTGTTGTCGCAGACCAGCACCCGGACCTCGCTCTTCTCGGGCCGGACCCGATGGTCCTCGCAGAGGACCGTCGCGTCCGGGTTGACCTGGGCGAGGATCATCTCCGCGAGCTCGCCGATGGTGACACCGCTCCCCCGCCCGGCGTTGATCGTCTGGCCGATCGCGTCGTGGGACTCCGCCATCCTGATGAACGCGCGGACGGTGTCCGAGACGTAGGTGAGGTCGCGCACCGGGTCGAGCGAGCCCAGGCGCACGGTCTTCGAGGTGAGCGCCTGGGTGATGATCGTCGGGATAACGGCGCGGGTCGACTGGCGGGGGCCGAAGGTGTTGAACGGGCGCAGGGTGGCCACGGGGAGCCCGAACGAGCAGAAGTAGGACTCGGCGATCTTGTCAGCGCCGATCTTGCTCGCCGAGTAGGGCGACTGCCCCTGGAGCGGGTGGCCCTCGTCGATCGGGGTGTACCGGGCTGTCCCGTAGACCTCGCTCGTCGAGGTGTGGACGACGCGCTCCACGCCGGCCATCCGGCAGGCCTCCATGACGTTCAGGGTCCCCTTCACGTTCGTGTTCACATACGACTCGGGGGCGACGTAGGAGTACGGGATCCCGATCAGGGCGGCGAGGTGGAAGACGATTTCCCTGTCCTCGATGGCCTTCCGCACCGCGTTCCCGTCGGTGACGTCGCCGGGCACCACCGTGAGCCGTTCCTGCTCCGGCCCGAACCGCCCCTCGAGCATCCCCCAGTCGTTCCGGGCGTTGTAGTGGACGAACGCTGTGACGTCCGCCCCCCGCGCCACGAGCTCCTCGGTCAGGTGACTGCCGATGAACCCACCGGCCCCCGTCACCAGGACGCGTCTCTCTTCCCATTTCATCGGCATCAACCTCTCCAACGGGCAACCAGTTCTCCGTATTCTTTCTCGGCGCGAGGCATTAAGGTGCACCAGTCCCCGTCCTGCACGACCCGGCGGCGGGCGCGGGCGCCCAGGGACGTCCGCAGGTCGGGGCGGGCAGCGAGGCGGAGGAGCCGGTCGGCCAGCGCGGCGGAATCCCCGGGCGGGATTAGGAGCCCGTCCTCGCCGTCCTCGATCCACTCGGGGACGCCCCCGACGCGCGTCGCGACGCACGGCAGTCCCGCGGACATCGCCTCCAGGAGCGAGACGGGCGTGCCGTCGGAGCGGGCGGCGGAGACCCAGATCTCCGCCTCCCGGTAGTCCCGCGGCACCTCGCCGTGCGGGGACCGGCCGGGAAACGAGACGACCCCGTCCAGCCCGAGCGAGTGGACCAGGTCGCGCGTCCCGGCCCTGAGCGGGCCGTCGCCCTTCATGACCAGACGGAGCCGGGAGTCCTGCCGGTACGCCGCCGAGAAGCCCTCGACGACGGTCTTCGCGTCGTAGACGGGGTCGAAACCCCGGTTGGAGAGGACCCTGACAGTCCCCGGATCACCCTCCGGGGCGGGGGGCGGTGCGAAGAGCCGGGTGTCGACCCCGAACGGCAGGTACCGCACCTTCTCCTCCGGGATGCCGAAGTCTTCGACGATCCGGTCGCGGATGTTCTGCGAGACCGCCCAGACCAGGTCCGCGTGTTCGAGCACCCGCCGGGTGAAGGCGGCGATCAGCCGGCTTTTCCGCGGGAGGACCAGGATGTCGTCTCCCCAGGCCGAGACGACGGCCGGCCGGACGTCCAGGAACGGGAGGTGGAACCCGTACTTGGCGATGAAGTGGGCGTGGACGAGGTCGGGCTTCACCTGCCTGATGATTTTCGTTACCCGGAGGTGGCGGGGCCAGAACGCGAGGTAGAGGTTCCGGCCGGGCGAGCCGACCACGTGCTCGGTGACGCCGTCGATCGGCCGGCCCACCGGGTCGTAGGTGACCAGGTGGACCTCGTGCCGGCCGGCGAAGTACTCGCACCACCGCTGGGTGTGGATGCTCCTGCCGTCGGCGACAAAGCAGAGTTTCACGTCTCCGGACCTTCCCGGTTCATCGTACCCGTGATCATGGGCACTGACGCGTGATAATGCCCGTCGCACTCCCGGGGCGCCCCGACGCGGACGGACACCCCTCGCGGGGACGGGCGGCATCCCCGCCCGGCGGAGCGCGAAGCACGCGGGCGGGGCGCATCAGGGGGTTTCCAGTTCACTCGAGCGGAGCCTCTCGAAGACGGCGGCGAGCTCGCGGGTCCTGTTGAGGACCGAGTACCGCTCGCGGAACCGGAGGGTTCGCCCGGAGGGCTCCAGCGGGAGGGTCCCCGCCTTCCACCGCGCGTGCGCGTCCAGGATCGCCTCGCAGATCTCTTCGACATCCCCGGACGGGACGATGTACGCGGTCTCCGCGTACTCCTCGACCATTCTTTTCGCATCCCCGTCGGGCATCAGGCCCAGGATCGGCCGGCCCGAAGCGAGGTACGGGAAGATCTTTCCCGTCAGCACCTGCCGGTCCGTCCCCTCCTCGACCTCGGCGAACGGGAGGAGAAAGAGGAGGTGCGAGCGGTAGAGGAGCGCGTCCGCGTCGGCCTTCGTGAGCAGGCCCAGGTACTCGACGATCGGCTCGACCCCCTCCCGGCGGACCAGGTCGAGCACGAACGGCGCCGGCCGGCCGGCCCAGGCGAACCGGATCTCGTCCGCGGGGATCAGCCCCTCCCGGTGGATCCGGCCGAGGGCCGCGAGGAACCGCCCGGGGGAGCGCGCGCCGTAGAAGAACCCGGTGTACGCGATCGTGAACCGCGGGAACGGCTCGACCGGCGGGGGGATGTCGTCGGGGTCGAACCCGTTCAGGACCGTGGAGGACCGGTCCCGGACCGACGGGTACTTCCCGATGTAGGCGTCGCGGATCCCGGGGGTCGCCGTGACGATCCAGTCGGCCGAGGCGATGGCCCGGGCCTCCAGCCGCTCGTCGCGACGTCCCAGCGACGGGTGGATGTAGGGGGTGGGGTGGGGGCCGGGGGTCCATGCGTCGCGCAGGTCGAGCACGAACGGCACCCCCGTCCTCTCCTTCAGCCCGACGCCGATCCGGGCGGCCGAGAACGGGGGGCACGTGACCCAGACGAGATCGATCGCCTCATCCTCGATGATCCTGGCCCCCGCCCTGATCGCCGGGGAGGCCCACCCCAGGAAGACGTCGGGCCCGAAGACGCGCCGCTCCACCCCGAGCCGCCGGAGACCACCCTCGACCACGGAGAGGTTGTTGAGCGGGTTTGTCGCCCGGTGCACCGTGACCGGGGGCGGGACGGGGTCGCCGCCCGTCGTGGTGTAGAACCGGTCGGGGTTCCGGACCGTGAGGACGTGGACCTCCCAGCCGAACCGCGGCAGGTACTTCGAGAACTTGAGGGGGCGGACCATACCCGTCCCCCCGATCGGCGGGTACTCGTAGGCGACGAGGAGGACGCGCCTGTCAGGCGGGTCGGGGGGCGTGCCGGTCGAGGTCTTCCAGGATTCCATCCAGTATCTCCAGGTTCTTCTCCGACGAGAGGACGGAAGCGGCCCGGTGGGACTGCCGCTTGTAGTGTTCGATCTCCTCGACCGTGAGCCCTCCGATCCTGTCGGCCATCGCTTCGGGAGAGAAGGTCTCGGCGACGACCCCGAGGTCGTGCTCTCTCACGACCCGGGCCATCTCGACGGAGGGGCCGATCGCAATCGCGAGCCTGGCCTGGACGAACTCGAAGAGCTTGTTCGGCAGGGCGTGCCGCTCGTTGAACGTGGACGGCTCCAGGATGTAGAGCCCGATGTCGTAGGCGTTGATGGCCGACGCGATCTCCCCCATCGGTACGGGCGGGACGATCCTGACGTCGGGGCGCCCGGCGGCGAGCGCACGGAGCCTGTCGAAGTACGCCGCGTGGCGCGGGGAGGAGACCAGCATCAGGTCGAGGGAGAACCGTTCGTCCAGGTGGTCCATCATCTCGATCATCCGCTCCAGCCGGCGCTGGGGGTTCACGCCGCCGTGGTGGACGAGCCTGATATGGTCAGGGTCCACCGGGCCCGGGGCCAGGGCCCGGTACTCGGACGCGTTCGTCATGACGGTCGGGCGTACACCGAACTCCCGCCCGATCTCCTCCGCGATCCCGTCGCTCACCGTCAGGACCCGGTCGCACCCGCCGAGGTACCGGCGGTAGAGATGCCGCTGGTAGCCCTGGAAGAGGAGCCGCCACGAGAGGGAGTGCTCGAACTCCCTCGGCGCGTACTCGTGCGCGTCGAAGACCAGCCTCGCGCCGTTCCTGACCGCGCTGGCAAACGAGAGCGTGTCGGTGTCGTTCGCGATGATCAGGTCGAAGCGGCGGCCGCGGAACTCGCTCCGGAGCCTCTGGAGCGAGGGGCTGGTCGTCGAGAGCAGCCGGTACCGGCGCAGGAGCAGCAGCAGACCGTTGAACGCCGTCGACCAGGCGGGGTTCCCGGGAATCCGGTGGAACGCCACCCCCGGGACCCCCGGGTCCTCAAGGCCGATGCAGGTGACCTCGTGCTTTCTGCCCAGGTGGCGGATCTGGCGGTTGACGCGCGGGTCCCGCCCGAGGTCGCTGACGGAGATGACCAGGATCCTCATCGTCCACCCTCTTCCCTCGGCGCGACCCCGAATACCTCCATCCAGCGCGAGAAGCTGATCCAGCGCCAGATATCCGGGGAATAGGGACTGTTCCCCTGGACGATCCCGTCGAACTGTTCGAGCGCCGCCGGCGACAGGATCCCTTGCGACCGGTCGACGGCCCGGGCGACGAGGTCGCGAAGGCGTCCGGAGTCGCTCCCGGTCACCCATTCCTCCTCCGCCGTCGTGAAACCCATCTTGTCGCGCCGGGTCCGGATCGTCTCCGGGAGGACGCCCCGCATCCCCTCCCTGAGGACCCGTTTCGTCTCGCAGTCCAGGAGGCGGTACTCCGTCGGCAGGCCGGTCACGAACTCGACTACCCGGTAGTCGAGGAAGGGGACCCGGGCCTCGACCGAGTGGGCCATCGAGTTCCGGTCCTCCCAGTGGAGAAGGGCCGGCAGGCTCGTGTGGAGGAGCTGGACCCGCGCGGCGTCGGCGACCGTGTGGACGGCCGGGACGGATGACTCGATCGTCCCGGGGTTCCCCAGTCTCGTCGTGTCGATCCACGGCGGGCGGACCATCGGCGAGAAGATCGTTTTCTGCACGAAACGCCGGAGCCAGTCGGGGAACAGGTAGAACGCCGTCTCGAGGAGCATCTCGCGCGCCGGCAGGCCGAACAGGTCTCTCGCCTGCCGGATCTCGCCGAGGCAGCGGAGCCACGCACCGCTCCGGACGAGATCGGCGTACCGGACGGGGAAGAACGTGTGGTAGCCGCAGAGCTGCTCGTCGGCGCCCTGCCCGTCGAGCATCACCCTGATCCCGGACTGGGCGGCAAGCCGGAAGACGTTCCACTGCGCGTACATGCTGGTGGACACGAAGGGTTCGTCCTGGTGCCAGACGAGCCGGTCCAGCTCCTCGAGGAAGCAATCGATCGACGGGTAGTCGTAGTGCGCCTCGATCGCCCTGCCCGCGACGACCTCCTCCACGAATCTTTTCTCGTCGTACCGCGGGTTCAACGAGCACGCGGAGAAGGTCTGCTGCATCCTCTCCTCCCGCCCGGTTCCCAGCAGCGAGTCGACCGCGCAGACGATCGAGGACGAGTCCAGGCCGCCCGAGAGGCAGGAGCCGACGGGGACGTCCGCCCGGAGGCGGAGGCGGACGGCGTCGAAGAGGAGCCTGCGGAAGCGCTCGCAGGCCCGGGAAAAACTCGCCTTCGTCGTCTCCGGCTCGAGGGTGTAGTAGGTGAAGGGCCCGACGATCCCGGACCCGTCCAGGTCGACCTCGACCGCCTCGCCGCCGCGCAGCTGGTAGACACCGTCGAACAGGGTCTCGCGGGTGTGGTCCACCAGGGAGTAGGCGAGGAAGTCGAAGGCCCGCTGGCGGTTGAGGCGTGGCTCCCAGCCCGGGAGCACCGTGAACTGCTTGATCTCGGACGCGAGGGCGATGAATCCGGCGGGCGAGCGCCAGTAGTAGAGCGGCTTGACTCCGAAGCGGTCTCGCGCGGCGAAGATTTTTTGCGACTCGCGGTCGAGGACCGCGAACGCGAACATCCCGTTGAATCGGGAGAGACAGTCCCGTCCCCACTCGGCGAAGGCGTGGAGGACGACCTCGGTGTCGGTCCCCGTCCGGAATGTGTGCCCGAGGGCCGAGAGCTCGTCCCGGAGCTCGGGGTAGTTGTAGACCTCCCCGTTGTAGACGATCCAGTACCGCCGGTCGGGCGTGCACATCGGCTGGTGGCCGGCCGGGGAGAGGTCGAGGATGGAGAGCCGGCGGTGACCGAACGCAACCCGAACCCCATCATCCGTGCCCGCCCGGGGGTCCCGGACGATTGGGGAATACGCGTGACCGGATGCCAGAACGTTCTCCGGCGTATCCATCCCCCCGAAAAGCACCGGTTCCCCCTCGCCGAACAGCGCATACCCTTCGTCGTCCGGGCCCCGGTGGCGGATGGAGGCATTCATTGCCCTGATCCAATAACCGGATCCGGGTATGCCCCCGCCAGCTGATATGATCGCCGAGATGCCGCACATACGATTGAAGAACGTTGATTAAGCCCGAGATCGATTATTCACGAAGAGATGCAAGTAGTGTGTCTCCTCGCGAGTCTTAATCTGATCCCGCGGAGGCAACCGCTCGTCTTGTTGACCAGGGGCCCGTAAGTGCCAGAGAGGAAGTGTGTCACTCTAGCCCGATGCTCCGAGACAGCCACAAGTGTGACGGTTCCCAGGTGAATACGTGCCGACCGAAGGTAATCTTCGTCGCGAGCTGGTACCCCAACGAGGACCACCCCCTCAACGGCATCTTCATCCAGCGCCACGCCCGTGCGATCCTTCCGTGGTGCGATGTCGGGGTGGTCTACGTCCACCAGAGCCTCGGCCGTACCTGGAGCGAGAGGGAGGTGCTGGTGACCGAAGAGGATGGCATCAAAACGGTGCGGGTCTACCTGTCCCGGTCTCCGTTCGGGAAGATCCCCCTCAACCTGGTCTTCGAGCGGACGGTGAACTCCCCTCTCCTTCACGCCGTCCGGGGGATCGGGCACATGGTCCGCGAGCTCGGCGGCGTGGACCTCATCCACCTGAACGTCGTTCCACACCTGGGACTGGCGGCCGCCCTCGCGGCGCGGTACCTCGCCGTCCCGCTGGTCACCTCGGAACACTCGAGCCACTACCACAACGCACCCCCCGAAGGGCTGCAGCGCAGGATCGGCAGGTGGGTCCTGGAATCGAGCCGGGTCGTACTCCCCGTCTCGCGGGCCCTCGCACGGGATCTAGGCGCGATCGCGCCCGGCGCCCGCTTCCGGATCGTCCCGAACATCGTGGACACGTCGTTCTTCGTGCCCCCCCGGGGGTCCAGGGCGGTTCCCGTGAAAAGGATGATCCATGTCTCCCTGCTGCGGGACAGCGACAAGAACGTCTCGGGACTGCTCGCCGCCACCCGGCAATTGAAAGAGAGGAGGAAGGATTTCGAGCTGCATATCGTCGGCGACGGCCCGGACAGGAGCCGGCTCGAAGACCTCTCCCGGGCCCTCGACCTCTCGGATGTCACGGTGTTCCACGGCAGGGTCGACTCCCCCGGGCTCCGTGACCTGCTGCAGCAGTCCCACGTCTTCGTGCTGAACAGCCGCTATGAGACCTTCTCGATCGTGGGCGCCGAAGCGCTTGCGTGCGGAGTCCCGGTCGTATCGACACGGTGCGGCGGGCCGGAGGACTACCTGGATGGCAGCAACGGGATCCTGATCGATGTCGGTGACACCGACGGGCTGGTTGCAGCGATGGACCGGATGCTCGATTCCTGGGACAGGTACGACGGAGAAGCCCTTCACGCATCGATCGCCGAGAAGTACTCCGCAGAGTCCGTCGGGCAGCAGCTGGTCTCCGTGTACGACGAGGTCATCGGTCTGTCGCCTGGGGACTGATGGGCAACGCAGACCCAGTCCAACAATCTCGACTGAATTATCTATCTTCGTGATCAAGAAGTGACAAGGAATGAAACGGACATGGCTGGTTGGACAGGGAGGTCACTCGATAGAAATCGATCCAGACTGGTTAGTCCTGGATCTCGGCAGTGGCCATAACCCTCATCCAAGGGCCGATATTCTAGTGGATCGGGAGCTCGAAGCATCCACACATCGGGGGGGAGTGCCGGCAGCGATACCGGAAGGAAAGACACTGGTTATCGCAGACGCATCCATCGGCCTCCCTTTTAAAAATAAAACCGTGGATTTCCTAATAGCCAGCCATGTCGCCGAACACGTTGACAATCCAGCTTTGTTCATCCAAGAACTCACACGAATATCGCATAGAGGGTATATCGAAACGCCTGGTATACTCTCCGATATATTCCTGAACGAACCGTTTCACCCGTGGCGGGTGTGCCGCTCAGGCAACGTTCTCGTGTTTCGACGCAAGCGTTTTTTCCGACCGCTTTCAACTCTTTTTTACCGAATATTCTATTACGACCAGACGCGGCCGGGTCACATAACCGAGCCCTTCGACATCGCGATCGTTGACCGTACTGCCCGAAGATTACGAGGTTTTTTGAATGGCAAATGGTCACGGATTCCAGGTACGTATATGATTTTTTCATGGGAAAACCGTGTCAATCTGAAGGTAATCGAATGACTCGAAACTCACGTTTACCTTTTTATTCAAGTATCCCGTCGTCACTCTCTTGAGGATACATGGCTTTACTGAGAAACATCATCCTCACCCTTGGCTCGAGGATCTTGATCACCGTCATCGGGTTTGCGGTGCTGCTCCTCACAACGCGGTACCTCGGCGCCGAGGGCACGGGGGTCATCGGGCTGATCAGCGCGTCGGTCAGCCTGATCGCGATCTTCTCCGGTTTTATCGGCGGGAGCTCCCTCGTTTACCTCATCCCCCGCCATAAATTCTCGATCCTGCTCGTCCCCAGCTATCTCTGGGCCGTCCTCATGGTGATGGCCGGATCGGTGGTCCTCTCGGTCTTCAACCTGGTCCCGGTCGAGGTGATACCTCCGATCGCGATTCTCGGGGTCCTCTCGAGCATCGGTTCCATCAACCTGATCGCCCTCGTGGCGAAGGAGAGGATCGCGACCAACAATTCGCTCAGCGTTCTCCAGGCCCTGCTGAACATATCGCTCCTCTCCGTCTTCTTCCTCGTTCTCCAGACGCCAACCGTGGAGAAGTACCTCTACGCGATGTACATCTCCGGGGCGGTGCTGCTGGTCCTCGAATTCCTGCTGATACGGCGGTATTTCGACAGGTTGAGGGGGACCATGGGCGAGGTGCGGGAGACCATCCGCTCCATCCTGCAGTACGGTTTTCTCTGCCAGCTCGGGAACGTGGTCCAGTACCTCAACTACCGTGTCAGTTTCTATCTCCTGAATTACTTCGCCGGCGTTGCGGCCGTCGGGATCTATTCCGTCGGGGTGACCCTGTCCGAGAGCATCTGGATCGTGGGAAAATCTATCGCCCTCGTGCAGTACGCACGGATAGCGAACACCGACGACCTCGAATATTCCCGTGTCCTCACCCTCCGGCTCGCGAAGGCCGGGCTGCTCGCAACCACGGTTCTCGTGGGGGTGCTTCTGGTGATCCCGCCGGGTTTATTCGGGACGATCTTCGGGCCCGACTTCTCCCAGGTGTACTTCGTGATCGCCTCCATGGCGGTCGGGAACATCGCGTTCGGATACACGATGATGATCAGCCATTACTTCGCCGGGCTCGGCCGGTACCACGTCAACACCTTCGCGTCGGCCTGCGGGCTCGTGGCGACTGGTGTGCTGAGCGTCGCCCTGATCCCGGCGTTCGGGTACATCGGCGCCGGGATCACGGCCAGCATCTCGTACGGGCTCACCTCCCTGGTGCAGATCTGGTTTTTCGTCCGCCAGTCGGGGACGCCGGTCCGGGAGCTCCTGCCGAACCGCTCGGACGCCGTCTTTATCCGGTCGCTGGTCCGGGATCTCCTGGCACAGTATCTCGAGAAGCGTTGAGCCGCCGGGCAGCTTCAGAGAAAAAAAGTCCGCGATCGCTGCCACGACCTTCCCGGACGCCCGCCCGTCCCCGTACACGGGCATCCGCGGCCCGGTGGGCTCGGGCCGGCCGATGCCGGCGAGGATCGCCCCGCGGTCCGTTCCGGCCAGGACGTTCCAGCCGAGCTCGACCGTCTCCACCCACTCGGTCGTGTCGCGGAGCGTGACGCAGGGGACGCCGAGCACGAACGCCTCCTTCTGCATCCCGCCCGAGTCGGTCAGGAGCCGGCGGGCGGACCCGAGGAGCCGGAGCATGTCGAGGTACCCGAGCGGCTCCACGGCCAGGATGTTCGCGGGGAGCGCGAGCCCGTGCGCCGCCATCGCCTGCCGCGTCCGCGGGTGGACGGGGAAGACCACCGGGAGGCCCGCCTCGCCGACGGCCCCGAGGATCGCGCCGAGCATCGCGGGGTCGTCGGTGTTCGAGGCCCGGTGGACCGTCATCACCGCGTACTTTCCGGCAGCGAGCCCGAACCTCTCCATCACGTCGGATTGCTCGTCCGCGAGGACCCGGTTGAACTCCACGGCGTCGACCATGACGTCGCCCGTGACCCGGACCCCGTCCCGGATCCCCTCGCGCTCCAGGTTCTCGACCGCCGTCCTAGTCGGGCAGAAGAGGAGGCTCGAGACATGGTCGACGACCACGCGGTTCACCTCCTCGGGCATGGCCCGGTCGAACGACCGGAGGCCGGCCTCGACGTGGGCCACCGGGACGTGGAGCTTCGCTGCCGCGAGAGCGCCTGCGAGCGTCGAGTTCGTGTCGCCGTAGACCAGCACCAGGTCCGGAACCTCGGACTGCAGGACCTCCTCGATGCGGGCGAGCATCGCTCCTGTCTGTGCCGCGTGCATCCCCGACCCGACGCCCAGGTGGTAATCCGGCCGGGGGATCTGGAGCTCCTCGAAGAAGACGTCCGACATCCCCGCGTCGTAGTGCTGGCCCGTGTGGACCAGGACCTCGTCGAAGCGCCGCCGGATCTCGCGGGAGAGGGGGGCGCACTTGATGAACTGCGGCCGCGCCCCCACGACCGAGAGCACCTTCACCGGGCGGACCTCCCCGGTCCCTGGGCGTTCATCCTCTCCAGGGTTCGCGGTGCTGCGGGAAAAGGGTTGGTCTCGGGGATTCCCGGGAGGGGCCGGCCTGCGGGTCCCGGAAATGCCGGAGGTGCGCTGGCAGCCCCTCTTCAGGCGGGGCTCCGCCCTTCGAGCGCCGCGAGCACCGCCGCCGGGTCCGTCATGGGCAGCCCGCACGCGTGACCGCTGCAGACGTACGCGGTCGCCCTCCCGTCCACCATCGCCATCTCCTCGGTGAACGGCGCGAGCCGGCGCGCCGCCTCCCCCCGCTCCCCGATCGAGACGAAGAGCACGTTCGCCGAGGGGAGGTACGCGCGCTGCAGCGCCCCGAGCATGGCCGCCGTGTCGGGGGCGCCGTCCGCCCCGACCACCACGACCTCCTGCGACGGGCCGACGGCGAGGTCGAGGCCGCAGAGGAAGAGCGTCGCGGACGAGGGCGAGACCTCGAGGATGGGCGGATAGAGCCGCGCGACACCCGCCGCCCGCTCCTCGTACGACGGGTCGCCGAGGAGGCGCGAGAGCCGGAGGAGGCAGAGGTGCGCGACCGAGTTCGCCGACGGGTACGCGCCGTCCTGGACCTCCTTCGGCCGTACCGGGAGATCGGCCGCCTCCTCTCCGGCCAGGAAGAATCCCCCCGCACCGTCGTCCCAGAAGTCGCCGATCATCCGGTCGGCCAGCGCCTTCGCGGTGGCGAGCCGGAACGGGTCGAAGGTCGCCCCGTAGACCTCGAGCAGGCCCCAGACCAGGAAGGCGTAGTCCTCGGCCAGCCCCGCGATCCCCGCCTCCCCGTCGCGGTAGCGGTGGAGGAGCCGGTTGTCGGGGGTCCTGAGGCGGGAAAGCAGGAAGTCCAGCGCGCGGCAGGCTGCGTCCACGTACGCCGTGTTACCGAAGGTCCGCCCCGCTGCCGCGAGCGCCGCGATCGCGAGCCCGTTCCAGCTCGCGAGCACCTTGTCGTCGATCGCCGGCTTCGTCCGCTCCTCCCGCGCCGCGAAGAGTGTGTCGCGCGCGGACGCCGCGAGGGCCGCGACCTCCGGTGCCGGTCGGCCCAGCCCGGCGGCCACGTCGTCGACGGGCGATGCCAGGTGAAGGACGTTGTTCCCGTGCGCGCCGGGGTGGAACGGGTCGATGAAATTCCCCTCGGGCCGGACCCCGTAGACCCGGCGGAACACGTCTGCCTCGTCCGGGGAGAGGACCCGGTCGATCTCCCCCGACGTCCAGAGGTAGAACCGCCCCTCCTCCCCCTCCGAGTCGGCGTCCAGGGCCGAGAAGAAGCCGCCTTCGGGAGAGGAGAGGTCGCGGAGGACCCAGGCGATCGTGTCCTCGGCCATCCGCCGGCAGGCTTCGCGCCCCGTCGCCTGGTAGGCCTCGACGCAGGCGATGACCAGGAGGGCCTGGTCGTAGAGCATCTTCTCGAAGTGCGGGACCAGCCAGCGCGCGTCGGTCGAGTAGCGGTGGATCCCGTAACCGAGCTGGTCGTAGACCCCGCCCTGCCGGATCGCCGCGAGCGTTCGCTCCACCATCTCGAGCGCGTGAGGTTCGCCCGTTCGCCGCCAGTGCCGGAGCAGGAAGAGCAGGTGGTGGGACATAGGGAACTTCGGCGGTCTGCCGAACCCGCCGTGGACCGGGTCGAACTGGACGGCGAGTGCCCGGTACCCGGCCTCGAGGGTGTCGGGACCGATCCCGTCCCCGGAGCGGCTGCCGGCCGCGATCGCGAGCGACGACGTGATCGAGTCGGCCGCCTCGACGAGCGAGCCGCGGCTGTCGCGCCAGAGGCCGGCGATCCGCGGGACGAGGTCGCGCATCCCGGTCGCCCCTGGACGGGTCTCGCGGGGAAAGTAGGTCCCCGCGAAGAACGGGCGCCGGTCTGGGGTCAGGACCACCGTAAGGGGCCACCCGCCCGAGCCGGTCAGGAGCTGGCAGACGGTCATGTAGACCTGGTCCACGTCGGGCCGCTCCTCGCGGTCGACCTTGACGCAGACGAAGGTCTCGTTCAGTAACCGTGCGATCTCCGGGTCCTCGAACGACTCGCGCGCCATCACGTGGCACCAGTGGCAGGTCGCGTACCCGATCGAGAGGAAGACCGGGCGGTCGAGCGTCCTCGCCCGCTCGAAGGCCTCGTCGCCCCAGGGGTACCAGTCGACGGGCTGGCGGGCGTGGGCGAGAAGGTACGGGCTCTTCTCGTGGATCAGCCGGTTCGTGTGGCCATCGTCGGTCATCGCGAATCCTCGTCGCCCGCGTTGGGCGCGTCGGTATTTAGGGATAGCGGGTGACCGCGGCGACGGCCCGGGGGGCCGTCCCGCCTCCGCCGGGCAGGATTCGCGGGCCGGGTGCGGATGGACCCCGCCCCACCGGGACGCCGAACGCCGGACGTCGCCGGCGAGAAGTGCGGTGCCGGCGGGGTCGAACCGGCCCTCGCCCCCGGTCGAACTCTGCACGGCCAGACCCCGCGCACGGGGTCAGGGGCCGGGGGAGGGGAGGGTGAAGAAGAAGGTCGACCCCGTGCCCGGAGCCGAGACCGCCCAGATCCGACCGCCGTGCCGCCGGACGATCCGCTCCACCGTCGCGAGGCCGATCCCGTGCCCCTCGTACTCGTCCGCCCCGTGCAGGCGCTGGAACGGCCGGAAGAGGTTGCCGGCCTGGGCCATCTCGAACCCGACCCCGTTGTCGCGGACGAAGTAGGCGATCTCTGTCCCCTCGTTCGTCGCACCGATCTCGATCTCCGGTTCCGCAGCATGGCGCGTGAACTTCACGGCGTTGCCGAGCAGGTTCGCGAAGACCTGGCGGAGCATCGACCGGTCCGCGCAGCACGGCGGCAGTTCCCCGACGGTCACCGAGACCTCCCGGGAGGGGTCCTGGTCGATCACGACCGAGACCACCTCCATGACGAGCGGGGTCGGAGAGAAGCGTTCGGGGTTGAACTCCTGCCGGTCGAGCCGGGAGAGCGCGAGGAGGCCGTCGATCAGTCCGGCCATCTGCCGCACGGTCTGGCGGATCTCGTCGAGGTAGTGCCGGTCCCGGTCCTCCAGCCGCGGGCCGGCCGTCTCGGCCAGGATCGCGGAGTAACCGTCGATTGCCCGGAGCGGCGCCCGGAGGTCGTGCGAGACCGAGTAGGTGAACGCCCTGAGCTCGCCGACGGCCTCCTCGAGCTGGCGCGTCCGCTCCTCCACCCGCGCCTCGAGCGCGGCGTTCAGCTGCCGGACCTCCGCCTCGACCTGCTTCAACCGGCTGATCTCCACGATACCACCCCGGATCCCCGCGACGCCGCCGTCCTCCAGCCGCTGCGCGGAGTACACCAGGGCAGGGAACCCGGTCCCGTCGGCGCGCAGGCACAGAAACTCGGACCCGGACGTCTTCCCGCCGCCGAGAATCAGGTGGAACGCCTGCTCCACCCGTCCCCGATCCACGGGGGCGATCACCGAGAAGATCGTGACCCCCCGCGCGAGGTCGTCCTCGCCGAGCCCGAACGCCTCGAGGGCGGCGGGGTTGGCGAAGGTCACGGTCCCGTCACGGTCGGTCTCGAAGACCCCCTGCGGCAGGAGCTGGACCAGGTCGACAAACCGCTGCTCGGACGCCTCGCGCTGCCGAATCTGCTCCTTGAGCCGGTCGACCATGACCGCGGTCTTCCCGGCGAGGGTCGAGAACTCGTACCAGGTCGCGGGCCGGATCGCGTGGTCCAGGTCCCCGCCCGCGACGGCGTCGACGTCCTCCACGAGCTGCTGGATCGGCCGCGCCATCTTTCGCGAGACCGTGATCGAGAGGAACGCGCCAGTGAGGATCACGAGCACGGCAGCGAGCCCGTGGAGCGATCCGACCCGGTCCTGCTCGTCGGCGAGCAGGTTGTCGTTGTAGGTGAGCTTGGCGAAGATGCTCATGTCCGCGGAATAGGTCGGATCACGGAGGTCGATCGGCAACCACACGACCGTCCTGCCCGCGCCTGGGCCCGCGACGACCTGCTTCGTCCGGTTCTCCCAGAGGAGGTAGTCGAGCATGGCGGACTCCTCCGGCGTCGGGACATAGCTCGTGTTGTAGACCAGCCGCTTCTGTTTCTGGAACAGAAGCACCTCCTCGAGGTACGGGTCGAACGCCCTCACCTCGTCCACGACGTCGCTGTACTGGAGCTCCATCCGCTCCCGCTCGAACCGCTCCGAGACGAGCCCGAGCTCGATAACGTAGCGGTGGTCGGGAGTGGGCATGTAGCTGAACTTCGTGAGCGTCCCGTTGATCCAGTCCTGGATGACGCGATCGGGGTAGAACCCCGAGGTGTTGCGGATCCCGTCCAGGTAGGCGGTGAAGTCGGGGTAGATGACCCGGAAGTCCAGACCGACGTCGCTCTGCTTGGTGGTGTGGTCGATGACGCAGCGCTCGTCGATCGTGTAGATGTCCATGCCCCCGATCTGGCTCTTCAGCCCCGCTAGATCCATCCGGGACGGGTCGCCCCCGGCCCGCTCGTACTCCGCCATGACGGGGACGAAGGCTTCCTGCATCTCCTCGTTGTAGGTGCTGTCGTAGATCTTGAGCCCGGTGTCGATCAGGCGGAACGAGTTGTCGATGTGCGCCTCGGTCATGTTCCGGAGCCGCTCCTTGTTCGACCCGAGGCTGTTCATCGAGGTCTCGTAGCTGGACCAGATCCCGGCGAGCACGGCGGAGATGATGATCAGGAAGAGGACCCCCATCATCAGGTAGGAGAATCGCAGTTCTCCGCCGGCAGATCGCATCCGCTCCTCCCGAACTACTCACGGCCCTATAGGGGTCCAACAAGATAAAGCTATACCTTACGAGACCTTCAGTACCCGGGGATCGCCCGTTGCGAGCGCGAGCGCCCGGAGCGCGCTCGCCTCCTTGTCCTTGATCTCGAGCATCAGGTCAAGGTCGCGGCCGGCGCTCGCGGCGAGGAACCGGGCGAAGTCCTCGTCGTCGAGCGACTCGGCGTGCGTCCCGCGCCGCCGCCCGGGCGCCTGGGAGGCGTAGTCGACCATCGGGGGGCCGTCGGCAGGCTTCCAGGTCGAGGCGACCTCGTCGAGGAGGGGGCCGATCAACCGTCCGTCGCCGTGGACGGCGTGGTGGAAGACGTCGAGCACGACCGGGACGCCGCAGGCGCCCGAGACGGCGAGGCAGTCTCTGGCCGTGTAACGGCCGTCGTCGTTCTCGATCGCGAGCCGCCGGCGGAGACGGGGATCCAGCGTGCCGTGTGTCTCCACGAAACGGGCCATCGCGCTCTCGCGGTCGCCGTAGACGCCGCCGACGTGGACCTGGATCTTCGCGTCCGGGCCGAGCCCGAGGAGGTCGAGCACCTCCGCGTGGTACATCAGCTCCGTGACCGTCCTCTCGACGATCGCGGGGTCCTTCGCGTTCAACAGGTTGAACTGGTCGGGGTGCATCGAGATGCGGAGCGCATGTTTCCGGGCGAACGCCCCGATCGCGGCGAACCGGTCCGAGAACTCCTCCTGCCACGGCGCCGTGCAGACCGGGTGCGAGGCGAACGGGACGAGCCCGGAGCCGATTCGGAACGAGAGGATGCCGCGGTCCACGTTCCAGGAGAGCACCCGCTCCAGGCAGTCGAGGTTGTCGCCGACGGTCCTGAGAAGCCGCCCGTCGGAGTACGATGCGAGCCGGAAGGTGTGGTTCGCCGTGCAGCCGATCGCGCGGTTGATGCACGGGTACCCGATCCGCATGCAGGTGGAGGTGGTCGCCGCGTGTATTTATCTGCAGGGTTATCGGCCATGGCGACCATACTCTCCTGGTGGACAGCCAGAGCACGCTCGCGGACGGGGATCGCGGGGAACGGGCGCTCCGGGAGCTCCTGGACACCGAGGGACCGAGTGACCGCGCGATCCTCCTCTTCCGCCGGATCGTCCTCGATCACTACCGGGAATCCGGCCGGCGGATGCCCTGGCGTGAGACGACCGACCCGTACCGCGTCCTGGTCTCCGAGGTGATGCTCCAGCAGACCCAGGTCGACCGGGTCCGCCCGAAGTACGCCGGGTTCCTGGAGGCCTTTCCCGATCCCGCGGCGCTCGCCCGCGCCCAAGCGGCGGACGTTCTCCGCGCCTGGCAGGGGCTCGGGTACAACCGCCGGGCCCTCGCGCTGCAGCGAGCCGCCGCCCGTATCGTCACCGAGTTCGGCGGGCGGGTCCCCGACGACCCCGACGTCCTGGAGACCCTGCCCGGGATCGGACCCGCCACAGCCGCGGCGATCGCCGTGTACGCGTTCGGCCGGCCGGTCGCCTTCATCGAGACCAACGTGAGGCGGGTCTTCCTCCACTTCTTCTTCCGGGGCATCAGCGGCGTCACGGACGCCGAGATCCGCCCGCTCGTCGAGCGGGCGCTCGACCGGGAGCGTCCCCGCGAGTGGTACTGGGCGCTCATGGACTACGGCACCCTGCTCGCCAGGACCGTGCCGAACCCGAACCGGCGCTCCGCTCACCACGCCGTCCAGTCGCGGTTCGAGGGGTCGGCCCGCCAGCTGAGGGGCCGGGTCCTTCGGGCGCTCGTCGAGGCGGGACCCCTCTCGAGCGCGGAACTCGCGTCCCGGACGGGCGCCGATCCCGCGAGGCTAACGGAGATCCTCGGAAAACTCCGGAGCGAGGGCTTCGTCGCCGAGGAAGGCCCGGTCTACCGGATCCGCGACACTCCCCCGACCGAGCAATTCAAGTAGGTGCGCCCTCGAATCTCTAATGTGGACAGGAAACGGGTCAAGGACTACATGACCTACGATGTCGTCACGGTGGACGTCGGGGGGACCGTCCTGGACGTCTTCGAACGGATCAAGACCACCCTCCACGACGGCTTCCCGGTCGTCGATCACGGCGACGAGGTCGTCGGCTACATCGCCGCCCGCGACCTCCTCTTCGTCCCCCCGTCCACCCCGATCTCCGAGGTGATGTCGAGCCACCTGATCGTCGCCGACCCCGAGATGAGCATCAGCGATGCGGCGCGCGTCATCTTCCGGTCCGGGATCCAGAAACTCCCGGTCGTCGACGAGAAGAACCGGCTCGTGGGGATCGTCTCGAATTCGGATGTCATCAGGTCGCAGATCGAGCATGTCTCCCCCGAGAAGGTCTTCAACTTCATCACGACGCTCAAGAAGCTCTACGGGATCGAGCCGGGCCTCCGGCGGGGCTCGGTCCCGATCGCCGGGCTGCTGCCGACCCAGTCCAAGATCTACGAGGACGAGCTCGAGGGGCGGGTCTACGAGCTCCGCAAGGGACTGGCCGAGCCGCTGATCGTGGTGCAGCGCCCGGGCCGGTTCATCCTGGTCGACGGTCACCACCGGGCGATCGCCGCGAAACGGCTCGGGATCGAGCACCTGGACGCCTACATCATCGAGGTCGACGAGGACGTCGAACTCGGCATGGAACGGACGGCCCGCTCGATGCACCTCGACTCCCTCGACGACATCCAGGTGCTCGACTACGCCCGCCACCCGCTCGTCGCCCTGACGCACCGGCTCGTGAAAAGGGTCTAGGGCCGTTCACGACCCCTCGCAACGCGAGTCGAAGCGGTCGTTCAGGACGTGCTCCTTCACGACCGTTCCCTCGGGCACGATCACCTCTGGCCAGAGGCGAGTCTTGGAGTGGATCACGACTCCGCGCTGGAGCATGGTGCGGGGCCCAATCACCGTGTCGTTCTCGATCGAGCAGCACTCGCGGATCACCGTGTCGTTGTCGATGATCGACCCGGAGACGGTGCTGTTCGGACCGACCATGATCCGGTCGTAGAGCGAGGAGCTGAAGATCTTCGCGTTGGCCTTGATCGCGCAGTCGTCGCCGATTGAGGTGTACGGGCCGATCAGGGCGTTCTCCTCGATGATGGTCCCCGACCCGATGGAGACGGGGCCGATGACCTTCGCGTTGTTACCGAGCGAGATCGAGTCCCCGAGCAGGACCGGGCCCAGGATCTGCGCCCCCTTCATCGAGAGATTGCCGCTGATGTTCGTGACCGAGAGGCGCTGCAGGATCCAGCGCTCCGCTGCCCGGAGGGACGACGGGCTTCCGACGTCGGTCCAGTTGCCCCGGGCGAGCCAGCCCTTGAGGCTCGCCCCGTTCTCCATCAGCCCCGGGAACAGGTCCTTGGCGAAGTCGAACTTTATCCCCGGGGGGATATAGTCGAAGATCTCGGGATCGCAGACATACATCCCGGTGGAGGCCAGGTTGCTGAAGATCTCGCCCGGGCCGGGCTTCTCCTTGAACCGGAGGATGTCGTAGTTGGCGTCGATCTCGGCGATCCCGTACTCAGACGGATCGTCGATCGAGATCAGCCCGATCGAGACGATCCCGTCACTCCGCCGGTGTTCGCGGTAGAACTCGAGCACGTTCAGGTCGGTCACGTGGTCGCCCCCGACGACCAGGAACGGCGACCCGTCCAGGTACTCCTGGGCGTTCTTGACCGACCCGGCCGTCCCCATCTTGACCTCCTCGCGGACGTAGGTGATGTCGACCCCGAAGAGCGACCCGTCCCCGAGGGCCTCCTCGATCGAGGACCCGAGGTAACCGAGCGTGATCACGATCTCGTTGAAGCCCATCGTCGAGAGGTGGGCCACCAGGTGTTCGATCGAGGGACGGTTCACGATCGGAATGCAGGGTTTCGGACGCTCAAAGGTCAGGGGGCGGAGGCGGGTCCCCTCGCCTCCGCACATGATGCAGACCTTCATCATCACGAGATGAGCCTTCATCGGGTTTAAGGGTGCTGAAGGGGCCCCGGGCAGGGAACTCGGACCGGATCCCCGGATAAACCCGGGACGGAGCGCGATCCGGTCGACGGGACGGGAAATGTTTAATAACATCCTTTGGCGTCGAGGGACCCGGACCGCTGAAAAAAGAGGGGAACGATACCGTTCGCCGGCCCGGACACTGTTTATTCTTCGATGCCCAATCCAGGCCTGAATATGACGTTAGGAGACCTTTTTCCGGATAAATTCGCGAGAACAGAAAAGGAATATTTATTTGAACTGGTGAGATATAGTGTAGGAAGATAAATTTATTGATAGTGCCTCTGATGCAAAATCAACAGAGTCCCGTCGACCCGCTGAGAACGGCCGTCCAGGCCCGGAATCCGGCAGCTGCCGGAGAGATCGTCCGCGGTTTTTCGGGGATCCAGAAACGGAAGGAACGGGCGAACCGGATCCGCGAGGGCAACTCGGTCCTGGTCGAGGCAGCCCTCGTGCAGGAGGAACCGGCATACCTCGAGCACCTGCAGGAGCTCGAGAAAGAGGAGGTGGATCTCCTGATCGAGCGCCTGACCGGTCACTACCTCGCCAAAGAGGACGAGCGCTGGATCGATGCGATCCTGGGGATCACGGGGCAGCTCGATCGGAAGAGCCACCAGTCCCGCCTCCTGTCGCAGGTCTCCCGCACCCTGGTCGAGTCCGGGGTCCGCGAGCGCAAGCAGGTTCTGATCGATCGGGGCGTGGAGCTGTTCTCCAGGGTCGGTTTTCGCAAGTACCGTTCTGCCCTCTTCATCGAGGTGCTGCCGTCCCTGATCGCGTGGGGCGTCACAACGCGCCGCATCGAGTACCTCCGGCATGCCCTCGACCTGGTGCCCGAGGTCAACGACGTCTCCGAGCGGGCGAACCTTCACTGCGACATCGTGACCGCGATGGTCTCGATCGGGATCGCCGGGCGGGAGATCGAGGTCGTTTTCGAGGCACTCCGCTCCGCGAGCGTGATCCTGCAGAAATTACGCCGGATTCACTGCACCTCTTCGATCGTCCAGATGGTCTGGCGTTCCGGGCTCTCCCGGGAGATCGCGGACATCAGGACGGTCATGGGCGCTCTCGCCGACGTGCCCGAGCCCCAGCGGGTCGAAATCTACGGGTGCCTCGTGCAGGAGCTGCTCGAACAGGTCCGGGACCGGTCCCAGCTCTACTCGATCCTCCTCTCGCTCGAGCGGGACTCGCCCGAGCTCCGCAGCCACCTGGTGATCCGCCTCCTCAACAAGGCCGAGACCTCGGGCGACTACTGGTTCATCAAGAAGGCGCTCGAGTTCAACGGTCGGATCACCGACACGGCGCAGGTCCCCGTCCGGGAGATCGTCCACTCGGGGATCCTGATCGCCGAGAAGACCCGGAACGCCGAGATCCTCATGGCGGTCCTGCCGCTCGTCGACCGGCTCTACGACCCCGAGGCGCTGACGCGGACCTACCTCCAGTTCACGAACACCCTGCTGAGAACCGGACAGTTCTACGACGCCATCGAGACCCAAGCGAGGGTGGATGTACGCGACAAGCACCACCGGCACCAGATCGAGGAGACGAGCGTCCGCCTCCTCAAGGAGGCGATCCTCCGCGACGAGATCGACCTGGTCAACTCCCGTGTGCTCTCGATACTCGCCCCCGAACAGGCAGAGGCAGCGATCTATCGCGCCGTGTTCGAGTTCTGCAAGGAGCGCCCGTTTGCCGAGATGGCGGGCCAGGTCGGTGCGATCGGGGGCCTCGCCGCGCTCCACCCGCAGGCGGACCGGCTCCTGCTCGACTCGATAGAGGTCCTGATCGAGCACGGGTTCCTGGAAGAGGGTGACCCCGAGGTATTACTCAGGCTCACCGAGGGGATCCTCGAGGACGAGGCCCGGGAGGGCGCGATCGCCCACGTCATCCGGAACCTGACCGCGATCGGGGTCGAGAAGCGGAGCCGGGACTACATCCAGCGCGGGATCGGGCTCGCGTCGAACATCGGGGGGCAGCACACGCGCTCGGAGGCCCTCTTCGCGGTGATCGAAGCCGCATCGCAGCTCGCGGTCGACCAGTCCGACCTCGACCTCCTGCGGCGTATGAAGTCCTGGTCGACCTCCCTCCTCGCGAAGGAGTACGCGACCGCCGCCATCGGGAAGATCGTGCAGGGGATGATCCGGTACGCGATGACCGAGAAGACGCCGTACGCGCTGGATGAGGCGGACCGGATGCTCGGGATGGTGGACGATGCCCGACTCCAGCGCGAGCTGCGCGACCGGGTGATCGAGACCTACATCCGGGTCGGCTGCCTCCGCCTGGTAGGTGGGACCGCCGCCAACCAGTCGCCCGACTTCGAGGACGAGGTGCAGCCCTTCCGGCAGGCGCTCGCGCTGATCCGTCAGCACGCGGCGCCGGACCAGGTCTCGCTCAGGCTCGCGGGGGCGATCGATATCGTCCTCTCGTACGCGGAGCGGTCGAACTCGTCCGCCTTCTTCGTGCCGCTCGCCCTCTTCTCGCTCGAGATCGAGAATCCGCTCGAGCGGGACGCGATGATCACGCGGATCGCGGCAGACCTGCGCGAGATCGTGGAACTCCTCGACTCGACCGACCCGTACGAGGTGCTCACCTACCTGCTGATGCAGCTCGATCAGGCCGAGACCTCGCCGCTGATCATGGACCTCGCGAGCCAGCTCAACGGGCAGGTCAAGGACCCGTACACCCGGCTCTCCGGGATGGCGACGCTGGCCGATATCCTGGTGCGGCAGGACCGCCAGGAGCAGGGCCTCCGGCTGATCGACGGGATCCTGGCCAGGCTCGACCGGCTCCCCCACCGATTCCAGCGGATCCTGATCCTTGCCGATATCGCAACCCTGCTCGTCGCCACGGACGAAGCCCGCGCCAGGGACTGCCTGGAGCGGGCGATCGGGCTGCTCGACGAGATCGAACCCGACCGGGCATCGTTCGTCCGTGTCCAGCTCGTCCTCTCGATCGTGAGTATCAACGCGGTCAACCGCACCCCGGACCACGTCCCGCGGGCGATGGCGATCATCGAGGGGATCGAGAGCCCCGCCGACTACATCGAGGCCCTGATCGCTGTCTCGAACATGGTCCGCGAGAACGCGGGGGCCTGCCGCGAGATCCTCCGCCTCGTCTCGCGCTCGATCGAGGCGATCCCGAGCCCGTACGAGCGGGGGACCGCGCTGCTGAACGTGATCCCGATCGCCGAGGTCTGCGGTGAGACCTCGTACGTCGAGGTCTTCCTGGGCGAGGTGGAGCATGCCATGGGCCAGATCAACATCCCGTTCATCGTCGCGGTTCTGAAACGGGCGCTCATCCAGCGGCTGGTGGCGATCGCCCAGCGGCGGGACTCCGAGCGTTTCACGGCGAGAGCGATCGAGGTCGCCCGGGGAATCGAGGACGATGACGTCCGGCACGAGGCCCTCCGAAGGCTCGGCGCCGACCAGATTCCCCAGGTCCCCGACAGCGTCCAGGGGGCCGTCCTGGACGCGAAGCGGCGGATCTACACGGGCGAGTTCTCGAAGAGCATGATCGCCTCCGTCGACCGAACCCTGCACGCGCTCCAGGACCGGGCGCTCCAGGCGAGGTATTACACAGAGCTCTTCGTCGCAGCTAAGGAATCGGGCCAGGAGAACCTGGCCGAGAAGTTTCTCAGGTCGGCGATCAATGCTGCAGAGATCATCCGGCCGCTCCCGCGCCGGGTCTACGTGCTGGGTAACATGGCGCTCAAGGTCTTCGCGGCCCGGGACGAGACCCGGTCGAGTGACATCATGGACATGGCCGGAGAGGCCGCGACGAACATCCGGGAGTACCGCCAGCGGGACCAGATCTTCGACGAGCTCGCGATGGTGATCCGGGTCATGCAGGAGCTGCGGGTATGAGGACGGTTGAGGTCCTGATCTCGGGCCGCGTCCAGGGGGTCGGCTTCCGGGCGTGCGCGAAGAGGATCGCCGACAGCCTGAGCGTGGTGGGAGAGGTGATGAACCTCGCAGACGGGCGCGTCCGGCTCGTGGTGACGACCGAGGAGATGGTCCTGGAGAAGCTGGTCTCGATGCTCTACGGTTGCCCGCGGGCGATCGTGCGGGAGGTCCGGGTCGTGGAGAGCGAACCGCTCGCCTTCGCGGACTTCTCGGTCCGGAAGGGGCGTCTCTAGACGATCGCAAACTCGCCTTCGCGCTCCAGGGCTTTCACGAACCTCTGGACCTGCAGGTCGATCCTGGCCCGGTCGATCGAGCCGCGGAGGCGCGCCGAGGTCTCGCGGACGAGGTCGTCGGCCAGGTGGCAACGGTCGGCGGTCCGCTCGAACGCGGCCGGGTCGAGCCCCTCGCGCAGGAGGGCGAAGACCGGCCTGTCAACCATCTCGGTCCTGAAGCACTCGGAGAGGTCGAGAACGAGTCCCCTGTCGCCTGCGGAGAGGATACCGACGGAGGGGTCAAGCCGGGCGCCGATGCAGGCGTGCAGGACGGCGACCGATAGGTAGCCGTACGAGAGAGTGAGAAGGGCGTTCACCGGGTCGTGGTGCGGGCGGTGCGTCCTTCTTTTAAAGCCGAGCCCGGGGGGGAGGGTCCGCGACATGATCTCGTAGTACATGTCGCCGATCATCCGGTGAACACGGCGGAGCTCCTGGAGCAGGACGAGGTTGGGCAGCTCCGCGAGAAGACCCCGGACCAGCTCGAGTTCTCCCTCGTAGAGGTTCGCCTTCGCCTCGTCCAGGAGCCCGAGCCGTGCGTGGGCGGCGAACGTGACGATGGTCGTCGCGACGTTGTGCATCGGCATCGTCTCCTGCAGCCGGCGCATCCGCTCGTCGTCGCGGTCGCCGAACGGACGGACGACCGCGACCGGTTCGCCGTCGGGCTCGAGAAAGGTGACCCGGATGCCCTCCCGGACCAGCCGGTCGACGGTCCCGGTCTGGATCGTGTGGCGGCCCTGGAGCAGGAGGTGCCGGAACCCCTCGAGCGGATGATCGGTGACGACCGACCCCTGGCTGACGATCAGGCGGCCCGGGGCCGAGCGTATGTGCGCGCCGGACCCCCGGACGACGAGCCAGTCCATGCCCTCGGTCACGGTACTCCAGATGTCGTGCCGGCAGGAGAAGAAGGTTGTTGAAAGGGGGGGTCAGGAGGCGCTGGGCTGCCCGAGCAGCACATCCTGGATGTTGTGCTGCCTGTTCGAGAGCTTCTTCGCCTTGAAGATGTTCTTGCCCTCCTTCCCGATCGCGATCCCGCGGTCCTCGTCGCGGACGTCGACGTGGGCCACGAGGCCCCGCTCCGATTCCTCGAAGTCGACCTCGAGTACCTGGGCCGGGAGGAAGCAGTTCTTGACGAACTGCTCGGCGCTGTCCGAGTACTCGACGACCTCGATCCTCTTGCCCATCGCGTCCGAGGCCTTCTTGATCGAGGCTCCCTTCTTGCCGATCGCCAGCCCCATCTCGCCGGGGTTGACCACGAAGATGATCCGGCTGTTGCGCTCGTCGATGACGCAGTCGCGCGAGGATGCGCCGGTGAGACTCTCGAACTCGGCGATCAGGCGCATGCAGTCCTCGGTCAGAACGATGTCGGTCATGGTCAGGTCCTCTTCAGGCTGATGATGTCCGACTCGCCGGGGTTGACGACCGCGAGCGCGCTCACCATGTGCGGTTTGCCGCAGGCCTTGCCGAGCTGGACCGACGAACCGTCGAAGGTATAGACGAAGACTTCCGACTCGCTCGTCAAACTGTCCCGGTACGCCTCGGGGCAGTTCTTTGCTACGACGACCATGCTGGCCTCGCCGTCCATGACACACCGCTCGGTCTCGTGCTGACCGAGCACCACCTTCCCAGTCTTGATGGCTTTTCGAAGGGATACGTTGAATTCCATTGAATTTCCTCTACGTTCTCGACTTGGCGACCAGCTTGACGTCGCCCGTTCCGAGCTGGATCGGCTGGCCGACGATCACGTTCTCGGTCACGCCGTTCAGCTCGTCGATCTCGTTCGCGACGGCCGCGTCGAGCAGGTGGTTGACCGTGACCTCGAACGCAGCGCGCGAGAGGACCGACTCCTTCTCGCCGGCGATGCCGTGACGGCCGATCTGCTTGACCTCGCCGTCCATGCACATCATGTCGGCGACGAGCATGATGTGCCGCACGTCGACCTTGATCCCCTGCTCACCGAGGGTCGCGAGGGCCTCGGCCATGATCGCGTTCCGTGCGGCCTCGATGCCGAGGACCTGGGCGATCTCGCTGATGTTGTTGGTCCGGGTCCGAACGGTATCGACGCCGGGGACCTCGAAGACGTCCTTTAGGTTGGAGCCTTCAGTATAAAGTATGTACTCACCGCTCTCTTTCCGGACAACGACCCGCTCGATATCGTCGATCCCCTGCACGATCACGTTCCGGACGTGCTCGGCGAGCTGGAAGAGGTTCTGATATTTCTCCTGGTCTTTCGGCGTGAAGATGATGACGTGGTTCTCGGGATCGGCCTCGACCTCGAAGTCGCGATAGTGGCGTCGATCGCGGATCTTTTTCTGCGCCGTCTCGACGATCATCTCCATCGAGATCTTGCGCTTGGCGAGCACGGCCTGGTTGACAGCCACGAGCACCTGCATGTTCTCCATGTCGGTCGTGATGTCGCCGAACTCGTGGAGCGGGGCCGCCTCGATCTGCCACGAGACCATCCGCGCCCGGTCACGGTCCTCGTTGAACTCGGACGAGAGGTAGATGGTCATGGTGGGGGTCGAGGGCTCCTTGCGGGCGTCCATGATCTCGATCAGCCGCGGCAGGCCGAGCGTGACATTGATCTCTGCCACGCCGGCGTAGTGGAAGGTCCGCATCGTCATCTGCGTCCCCGGCTCACCGATCGACTGGGCCGCGATCACCCCTACCGCCTCGAGCGGCTCGATCCGGGTCTCTTCGAACTCGTTCTGGACCGCCTCCAGGATCTCCTCGAACTGTTCCTCGGAGAACTCCTTGTCTCCCAGCGAGTCCAGGAGCTGCTGACGTGTTAGCGGCGGGAAGTCGGACGACTCGATCCGGTCGCGCATCGCGTCGGTCAGCATCAGACCTCCTCCTTGAGCACGGACTCGACGATCCCCTTCACGTCGACGGGGTCCCCGAACGAGCCCTTCATCGGGTCGGTCCCGTCCTCGCCGTAGTGGTACTGGATGATCCGCCCCATCGTGGTCCGGACCGTGCCGTCGTACGCGACCTTCAGGTCCTGGAGCGCATTGATCAGGCGCCGCTGGAGGTAGCCCGACTGGGATGTCCGGACGGCCGTATCAACTAGGCCCTCGCGCCCGCCGATCGCGTGGAAGAAGAATTCGGTCGGGGAGAGCCCCTCCTTGTAGGAGTGCAGGATGAACCCGTGGGCGTCCGCCCCGCGGTCTCTCCGCCGGTAGTGGGGCAGGGTCCGCTCCTCGTACCCGCGCATGATCCTCTCACCGCGGACAGACTGCTGGCCGATGCAGCCCGCCATCTGGGTCAGGTTCAGCATCGAGCCGCGGGCGCCCGAGACGGCCATCAGCACGGCGGAGTTCCCGAGCCCGAGGTGCCGGCCCGCGATCTCGCCCGTCCGGTCTCGGGCCTTGCCGAGCACCTGCATGATCTGCATCTCGAGCGTCTCCTCGGGCGTCCGCCCGGGCATCGGCTCGAGCTGTCCCTCCTCGAAGATCCTTATCCTCCGTTCGACGTCGTCCTTCGCCCGCGCGAGCTCCTCCTCGATCTGGCCGTGCTCGGTTCTGGAGAGGTCCTCGTCATCGATCCCGAACGAGAAGCCGTCGATCATGATCGCGCGGATCGAGAGCTTGGTCACGTCGTCGATGAACCGGCTCGCCCGGTCCATGCCGAAACGCCGGATGATGCGGTTCAGGATCGCCCCGTCAAAGGCGCCGATCGCCTTCTTGTCGACCGTGCCGGAGACGAGCTGTCCGTCGACGATCCGCACGTAGGCGTCACGCTCGCAGTCCACGTGACGGCACTCGTCGCAGTTCACGCAGGACGAGGCGCGGAAGACCATGTTCAGGTCCGAGGGCAGGATCATCGAGAAGACCTGCTTGTTCGACCAGCGTGGAGTGCCGTCCTCGTCGATCCTGCCGGGCTCCGGCAGGTGATCGATCTCGCCGTACTTGAGGAGGTAGAGGACCTCGGACTTAGTGAACCAGCGCAGGTCGTGGGTCAGCATGAAGATCCCCGAGATGTGATCGTGGATTCCCCCGATGATGGGGCCGCCGAACCTGGGCGAGAGGATGTTCTCCTGGACCGCGATCAGGATCGCGGCCTCAGCCCTCGCCTCCTCGGTCTGCGGCACGTGGAGGTTCATCTCGTCCCCGTCGAAGTCGGCGTTGTACGGCGGGCAGACGGCGGGGTTCAGCCTGAACGTCTTGCCGTCCATCACCTTGATCCGGTGGGCCATGATCGACATCCGGTGGAGCGACGGCTGCCGGTTGAAGAGGACGATGTCCCCGTCGCGCAGCTGCCGCTCCACCGTGTAGCCCGGCTCGAGCTGCTCGGCGATCGTCTCCAGGTTGTCACCCCCGAGCCGTAACCGCCGTTTGTCGGGCCGGATCACGTAGTTCGCGCCGCAGGGATCCCTGAGCGTCCGCCTCTCGGGGCCCCGGAGCACGAACTCCCTCATCTCCTCCAGGTTGTGGGTCGTCACCCTCACCGGCACCGTCATCTCGACGGCGATCGAGAGCGGGACGCCTACCTCGGTCACCGAGAGGTTCGGGTTCGGGGAGATCACCGTGCGGGCCGAGAAGTTGACCCGCTTGCCCGACAGCGAACCGCGGAACCGGCCGTCCTTGCCCTTGAGCCGCTGCGAGAGGGTCTTGAGCGGCCTGCCCGAGCGGTGGCGCGCCGGCGGGCAGCCGGCCACCTCATTGTCCAGGTAGGTCGTGACGTGGTATTGCAGCAGCTCCCAGAGGTCCTCGATGATCAGCTGGGGGGCGCCCGCGTCCTGGTTCTCCTTGAACCGCTGGTTGATCCGGATGATGTCGACGAGCTTGTGCGTGAGATCGTCCTCGGATCTCTGGCCGTTCTCCAGGATGATCGAGGGGCGCATCGTGACCGGCGGCACCGGCAGCACGGTCAATACGGTCCACTCGGGCCGCGCGACATCCGGGTTGATCCCGAGCAGGCGCAGGTCCGAGGGGGGGATCCGCTCGAGCCGGGCGCGGATATCGGCCGGCGTCAGCTTGTGCTCGCTCTTCCTGCCTTCCTCGAGCAGCACCTCCGAGAAGGTGGTCGGCTTCTCGAAGTTCACCTTGAGCTGGAGTTCCCCGCAGTGCGGGCACGCCCGCTCCTTCTTGATGTCCTTCTCGGTCAGAACTTCCCCGCCGAGCTCGTCATCCGCCGTGAGCGAGACCTTCTGGATCTCGTCGGGCGAGAGGAGGAGCCGGCCGCAGGACCGGCAGGTGACCCGGAGCAGCTTCCGGATCAGGCGCGTGTACCCGACGTGGATGACAGGCTTCGCGAGCTCGATGTGGCCGAAGTGGCCCGGGCAGTCCGCGGCCTTCTGGTCGCAGGTCTTGCAGCGCAGCCCGGGATCGATCACCCCGAGCGCGAGGTCCATCAGTCCCTGGGGGTACGGGAACCCGTCGTCGTCGTAGGTATCCGCCCAGATGATCTTCCTGACGGACATGGTCCGGATCTCCTTGGGCGAGAGAAGGCCGAACGTGATCTTTCCGATGCGTTTTGGACTCGGCATGTGTCGATTACACCTGGTCCTCGAGGACCATCCTGGGGGCGATCCCCATACTCTTCATCTCGTCGAGCAGGAGCTTGAACGCGTAGCTCATCTCGACGAGGTAGATGTCGGTCTCGGCGCCACAGACGAGGCAGCGGGTCGTGTTCCGCTTCCGGTCGAGCATGGCGACCATGCCGCACTTGGCACAGACGTACTGCTGGACCTTGTCGGACTCGTCGAGAAGGCGCTCCTTCAGGGCCATCGCGGCCCCGTGTCCGATCATCACGTCGCGCTCCATCTCGCCGAACCGCAGACCGCCCTCTCGGGCGCGCCCCTCGGTCGGTTGCCGGGTCAGGACCTGCACCGGCCCGCGCGAACGCGCGTGCATCTTTGACGAGACCATGTGGTAGAGCTTCTGGTAGTAGATGACGCCGATATAGATGTCGGCCACGAACGATTTGCCGGTGATCCCGTCGTACATCACCTCGCGCCCGGTGGGAGCGAAGCCGAACTGCATCAGCTCCGCGCGGAGGTCGGCCTCCCGTTCGCCCGAGAACGCGGTCGCGTCGATCCTGCGCCCCTCGAGCGAGCCCACCTTCCCGCCGATCATCTCGAGCATGTGCCCGATCGTCATACGGGAGGGGATCGCGTGGGGGTTGATGACCAGGTCCGGGACCTGGCCGCCCTCGGTGAACGGCAGGTCCTCGGGAGCCGAGATCAGGCCGATCACCCCTTTCTGCCCGTGGCGGGAGGCGAACTTGTCCCCCACCTCGGGCACGCGAAGGTCCCGCGTCCGGACCTTGACGAGCCGGGACGAGTTCTCGCCCTCGGTGATGATCACGGTATCGACGATCCCCCGCTCGTTCGAGCGCATCGTGACCGAGGTGTCGCGCCGCTTCTCGACCGTGATCAGGTCGGAGGTCGGCTCCTCGAGGAACCGGGGAGGCGAGGTCTTGCCGATGAGCACGTCCTTCTCGCTGACGATCGTCTCGGGGTTGATGATGCCGTCGTCGTCGAGGTTCACGTAGAACTCCTCGCCGTGGGCGCCGGTCACCTCCGAGTCGGGTATCTCGATCCGGTCGACCTGCCCGCCGGGATACCGCCGCTCCTCCCCCTCGTAGGTGCGGAAGAAGTGAGAGCGCCCGAGCCCGCGGTCGATCGAGGCTCGGTTGAAGATGAGCGCGTCCTCAATGTTGAATCCCTCGTACGAGAGGATCGCCACCACGAAATTCTGACCGGCAGGCCGGTCGTCCGACCCGATCACCTCGTTGGTCTGGGTGCGGACGAGCGGCTTCTGGACATAGTGGAGCTGGTGGCCGCGCGTGTCCGGCCGGAGCTTCAGGTTGGCCGAGCTGAACCCGAGCGCCTGCTTCACCATCCCCGCGCCCATCGTGACCCGCGGGCTCGCATTGTGCTCCGGGAACGGCACGTGGGCCGCGCCGAGGCCCAGGATCAGGGACGGGTCGATCTCAAGGTGGGTGTGTTCGGGCGTCAGCTCCTCCTCTCGGATCGCGATGAAGAGGTCCTCCTCCTCCTCGGCGTCGATGAACTCGACGAGCCCCTGGCGGACCAGGTCAGCGAACTCGATCTCGTTCTGCTCGAGCCGCACCAGGTCCTCGTTCGTCAGCACGGGCCGCCCGTTCTCGACCACGATCAGCGGCCGGCGGGCGCGACCCCGGTCCGTGTGGACGATCACGTCGCCGTTGTACGGCTTGTACGAGGCGTTGACCTCGGTCGAGAGCGCCCCGCACCGGCGCATCCGCCGGATCTCCCCGACCAGGGTCTCCGGGTTCTCGACGAGCCCGATCAGGGCCCCGTCGACGAAGACCCTCGACTTCTTCATCTGACCGCCTCCCCCTTGAGCCCCTCGACACCCATCGCGTACAGTGCCGAGAGCACCTCGTCATCGATTTGGACCCCCTTCGAGATCTCGACGAGCTGGGCGAAGTTCTTCACCAGGCCGCAGTTCGGCCCCTCCGGGGTCTCGCTCGGGCAGATCCTGCCCCACTGGGTCGGGTGCAGGTCGCGGGCCTCGAAGTGGGGCTGAGACCGCGAGAGCGGCGAGATGACCCGGCGCAGGTGCGAGAGCACCGCCATGTGGTCTACACGGTCCAGGAGCTGGGAGACGCCGGTCCGGCCGCCGACCCAGTTCCCGGTCGCGAGCGGATGGAGCAGCCGCTCGGTCAGGACGTCGGCTCGGACGGCCGTCCCGATCGAGAGGTCGCGGTGGCGCATCGAGGCGCGCTCGAGCTGGTACTTGACGTCACGGGTCAGGCGGTTGAGCGAGATCCGAAAGAGATCCTCCATCAGGTCGCCCGCGAGCTTGAGCCGCTTGTTCGAGTAGTGGTCCTTGTCGTCGATCCGTCGCTTGTCGAGCACGAGGTCGAAGCAGGCCTCGGCCATCCGCCCGAGGAAGTGGGCCTTCGCCAGGCGGACACCCCGGACCGCCTCCAGGTAGCCGTCGTCCTCCTCGTTCAATCCGAACGGCATCAGGTAGTTGAGGTGGGGCAGCAGGTAGTTGTCGAGCACGAACTCGGCCCGCTTCCGCTGGTAGTCTCGCGTCTGGTTCGGCGCGAGCTTCTTGCCCACGTACATGATCCCGCAGTCGACCGAGTCGCACGCGGACTCCTCGAGGTTCTGCATCATGAAGGTCAGGATATCCTCCTCGGTCGAGACCGCCTCGACGACCGCGTGGTCCGAGTCCAGCCCCAGCGCGCGCATCAGGTCGACGAACTTGAGATGGCCGGCCACCGACGGGAACGAGACCTCGAGCAGGTTCTTCTTGTTTCGCTCGACCACGACCAGGGCCCGGTACCCGCGGTACTGCGAGAAGACCTTCGCGACGTAGATCCGCTCGTTGTAGCGCTCGGTGAACTCGGTCATGATCTTGTTCGAGGCGAGGTCCTCGAGGGTCATCAGCACCCGCTCGGTCCCGTTCACGACGAAGTAGCCCCCGGGATCGAGCGGGTCCTCGCCGTGCGAGGTCCGCTCGTCGTCGTTCATCCCGAAGAGGTTGCAGGCCGTCGACCCGACCATGATCGGGAGCTGCCCGATCGTGGTGACCACGGGTTCCTGCCGCTCCCCGCTGGTGACCAGGGTCATATCGAGCTGCATCGGGGCCGCGTAGGTGAGGTTACGGAGGCGCGCCTCGCTGGGAAAGAGATCCCCCTGCGAGCCGTCGGCCTCCCGCACGAGCGGCTTCATGATACGGACCTGGCCGAGCTCGACCCAGACGGGCTCGTTGGACTTGCCGCGGTTCTCGATGTCGGTCTCGATGACCCGCTGTTCGTCCACGACCTTCTGGAGGTTGTGGGCGAGAAAATGGTTGAACGAGTCCAGTTGATGTCTCGCCACGTGCTCGTGTGAGAAGTAGGCCTTCGATAATATGCTTCTGTCTAACAGAAAATCAACCCCGGAATTGGTTTATTTCTTGGGACGCCTGATCACGAGCCTGTAGGCCTCCGCAATCCCCGCGGTCTGGCTCTGCCGGATGACTCGGATGACGTCGCCGACCTTGCCCCCGATCTGCTTCACGGCCGCATCGTCGTGGTAGATCTTCGGCAGCTGTTCAAAGGTGATGGAATAGCGCTCGAGGAGGGCCTGCACCTCGTCCGCGCTCATGACCTGATGATCGGGGACCATGACATGGTCCAGCACATTCAACTTGATACTCATCTGCCCCTCCCGCCCCGGGACGACTGCACGTTTGGTCTGCATCGCCAGATCAAAAACCGGAGTCGCCTCGGTGGAAACGGGCCCGGAGGGATTTGAACCCCCGACCACCTGGTTAAAAGCCAGGCGCTCTGCCAGACTGAGCTACGAGCCCTTCCGTTCCTGCGACACAGCATTAAGAAAATGCGGGATTAGGAGATAAATGTTGGGACCGTGACGCCCCGACCCGGTCGGGGTCACACCGTCCCCGGTTCGTTCAGGGAGAGCGTCATCCGGTCGCGGAGCTCGCGCAGCCGTTCCTCCTGGAACGCGATGTTCGTGTTCATCGAACGGATCGCCAGCGCAAGCTCCTCGCTCACCCGGACGTGTGCGTCGGAGAGGTTGTACGTCGACTCGAGAAGGGACATCAGCCGGCGGTTCACCTCGATGGTCTTCGCGAGCCGGGTGTACTCCTCGACCACCGGTTCGTCGATGCCCGCGTCGCGGGCCGCCTGGACGTCCCCCCGAATGCGGTTGGTCCGGTCCAGGACATGCTCGATCACGTCGTAGAGCTCGCGGTGGGTGATCGGCTTCATCACGTAGTCCTCGACGTAGATCGCGTACTCCTGGGCCTCCTCTGGGGTGAGCTGCTTGGCGGTCAGCATCATGACCGGGATGTCCCGGGTATCGGGGTTCGTCTTTATCCGCTCCAGGGTCTCGCGCCCGTCCATCGGCTCCATCATGATGTCAAGCAGGATCAGGTCCGGTCGCTCGGTCCGGAGCAGGTCAAGGCACTCCTGTCCGCTGTACGCCTGAAGCGTCCGGTACTCACCGCGCTCGAGCATCGTCACGAAGACATCGACGATGAAGGTCGAGTCGTCGACGACCATGATGGTGTGCATCAGAGTGCCTCCCCGATCCTCCTGGCGATCTCTCCGACCTGCGGGTCGATTGCCGACGGATCGGCCCCCTCGGCGAGAACGGACGCGATCAGCACCTTCTCGCCCGCATCGTGGAGGAGGACGCATCGACCCGGATCGGAGGAGATCTGGACGGTGACCGGTGGCGGAAGACCGACGATTCCGGCGGCGGACTCGGCCGAAGCGAGCACCGACGCGGTCATCGCGGCGAACCACCGCTCCTGGATCTCCCCGGGAAAGGACCTGCCGATCATGATGCCGTCCTTGGTGACCAGCGCGCAGCCCTCGACCCCGTCGATGGCCCTGACCTCGATCATGTATGCCGCAATTCGCTCCTTCAACATGGTATCTGCCTTCAACGCCCGGGGGAGTCTGGTTTGAGTGTACAAGAGGTTGAATTTATATTTATATATTCCTCAACGACAATCCTGTTAGTGCCGCTTCTATTCATTAAATTCTGGAAAGTACGGCGCAGACCGAAAAAACGTGCACATTATCCTCGCATCAAGGATTTCGCTGCCGGCCGATCGTGGAGGATCTCCTCGACACCTGACCCCCTGAGAAGGGGCTGTGTGATCTCTCCTGGTGCTGCTGATCCCGCGTCCATCGTCTCCGGGTATCATGGCAAAAAGCAAGGCTTCCGTCCGCACGCGGGGCCGTTAACCTGATCGACGGCGTGGCGGGGCCGGTACAGTGTACCGCCGGCCAGACTTTTTAAGGAAGAAGGTCGCGGTGTGAAAGCAAGAGGAGGGCGTTCGGGATGCACAGCGTTGAGCGGCGGGGCCTGCCGTGTGGACGACCGGGGCATGGCTCGCCGCGGGTACAGCCGTGCCTCGCCCGTCCGGGGGGCTCATGCACCTGAGGCCCCCGAGCCGCGAACATGCCGATGGCTACGACGACGAGGCCGAGAGGTGCGGCTGGCTCGGCCCTGCCGTGACGTTCGGTCTTGCCTTCATGCACATCGAGCCCGGCTGGTCTGTCCTCGATCTCGGTATCGGGACCGGTCTGGGCTCCGCACCCTTCCACCGGGCCGGGTGCCGGGTGACCGGCATGGACATCTCGGAGGAGATGCTGGGCGCGTGCAGAACGAAGGGGTGGGCGGCGCAGCTTGTCCGTCACGACCTTGCCGTGACACCCTACCCGTTTCAGGACGCCTCCTTCGATTGCGTGGTCTCGACGGGTGTCTTCCAGTTCTTCCGGGACCTCGCGCCGATCTTCCGGGAGGTGAGCCGTCTCCTGCGGGACGGGGGCGTCTTCGCATTCGTCACGGGTGACCGCGCGCGCGGAAAGGAGCAGACGGTGGTCGTCGGCCCCGGGTTCACGGGCACCGGTTTATCCGTCACCATGTATTGTCACGCGATCGGCGAGGTGGCCGGGTGGCTCGAGACGAGCGGGCTCCGCCCGGTCGATACGCTCGAGTTCACGGCCTGGATGGATCCGGAGCGTTCCCTGCGCTTTCCCGTGCGCGCCTATCTCGCGCGAAAGGAACGGTCCGTGCGAGCAGGCCCCCCGGGAGTGCGCCCGGAGGGACCTCCGGGCGCACCTGGAGAGCGGGAGGGGTGACAGGCGCCGGTATCCGGCGGTCGCACCGTGCACGGGAGATCGGCGTCCTTCTCGTCCGGATTGTCCCGCGGGACCATCAACCGCTGGAATATCCCGATGACGCGGGAACACATACCCTGAGTTTTTAACCTGCAGAGCCGATATCTCGCCAGGGGCTGGGGCTCGATGAAAAACGGACGGGATACGGACGCCGGGATCCTCTTCAGGGTGGCGCTCGTCTCGATGCTGGTCAACATCGGGCTGGTGCTGGTCAAGCTCCTCCTCTCGTCTTCCACGGGGAGCCTCTCGCTCAGGGCCGACGCTGTCCACTCGTTCATCGATCTCTTCGGATCGGCGGCGCTCATCCTCGGGCTCGTCATCTCCCGGAGAGAGAGCAGCGAGTTTCCCTACGGTCTCTACAAGGTGGAGAACATCGTCGCCGTCGTCATCTCGTTCCTGCTCTTCGGGACAGCGTACGAGATCGCGCTCCAGGCGATCTTCGCCGCGCCGGAGGTCCGGGAGATCAGCGGATGGGTCCTCGCCCTCACCGCCTCCCTGATCCTGGTCCCCTATCTCTTCGGGCGATACGAGGTCCGGATGGGAACCCGGTACAATTCCCCGGGCCTCGTCGCGGACGGGAAGAACTTCACCGCCGACGTCCTCTCGTCGATGGTCGTCTTCCTCGGGCTCCTGGGCCAGTACCTGCAGTTCCCCGTCGACCGGCTGGCCGCGATCATCGTCGCCGTCTTCATCGTCATCTCCGGCTGGCAGATCCTCGTGGGCGGCATGAAGGTGCTGCTCGATGCCTCGATCGACCACGCGACCCTGGAGAGAATTCGATCGGTAATCATCAGGGATCCCGCCGTCGTCGGCGTGAAGAGCCTCAGGGGGAGAAACTCAGGGAGATACGTCTTCGTCGAGGCCGACATTCTGCTCCGGGCCCTGAACCTCGAACAGGCGCACCGGGTCAGCCAGCGAATCGAGCAGGAGATACTGCGAGCCGTCCCGAACGTCGATCATCCCGTAATCCACTACGAGCCCTGGCACACCACGAAGATCAGGTATGCCGTTCCGCTCGCGGACTACGACGGGGCGATCAGCGGCCATTTCGGCGAGGCTCCGTTCTTCGCCCTGCTGGATATCGACATCCCGTCGAAGAGCGTCGAACGGACGGAAGTCGTCGCGAACCCGCACCGGGACCTGGCGAAGGGAAAGGGCCTCGCCGTGGCGAACTTCATCCTGACGTTCAAACCAGCCGCCGTCGCGACGCGGGAGGAGATCGCCGGGAAGGGACCGGGCTACGTCTTCGTGGAGGCGGGACTCGAGACCGTCAGGACAGACGCCGAAGACCTGGGTTCGTTTATCCGGGACAGGCTCGAGAGCCTGTAGTTTCCTCCCATCACGAAGAGACCAGGTTCCTGCCGGCACCCCGTCAGGCGCACCCGTGCTGCGAAGCCGGAGGTGGCCCCAGCCAGGGCACCGTGCTCGTTAGGGATGAGAGAAGGGCATCCCTTGACCCGATTAAAACGGGACTTATCACGAGATCTCGGGTTTCCTGCCCGTGGCGGACCCACCCACGGTCCCGGGCAATCCTGCCACAGGGGGAGGAACGACGGGCGATTGCTCCCGTGAGACCGCCGGCACAGTGCGGCTCCTCGGAAGAAGGGGCGCGTGTGCCTCCGGGGGGAGACTGTTCTCGCTAGGGGGGGACGCGAACCTCCCCCGCTGCCCGGGGTTTTATCTCCCCGCCAGGGGGACACCGCAGTCGGGACATGTCTGACTCCGGCACGGAGTCCCCCGTGTCTTCGGGAACTCTTTGTTACACTCCGGACAGAAGCATGCGTCCGGGGGTGTACCCCTCCGCCTCATCCCCATGCCCGGCCCTGCGGTCGTCATGATGTGATCTCCGGCTGATCATTCGTGCGACCAAAAAAAAGGATGGTCCGGTTCACGGACAGGACGATGCGTCGCGCGGCCTTCTCCCGAGGGGCGGCGATCCGGAAGAGGTACAGCCGGTCGCCGTGCCCAGCGTCGATCTCCCCGACGTGGCGGCCCGTTGTCGATAGCCGTCTCTCCGTCGAGGGCGTTCAGCCCCCGCACCCGGGGTATGATCCCGTCGACCTTCCGGAGGTCGGCGATCGAGATCGCCTCTCAACGAAGAGTGGAGATCCGGCAGGAGGAACCTGTCAATCGATGAGGTATGATCCACCGGGGAGTCAGGCACCGGAAAAAAAGCGGGGACTACCCTACCCCCTGTTCTGCCCACCTGTCCCGGATCAACCTTCCCTCGTTCTTCCAGTGGTCTACGGCATACGTTGTTACCACTTCGACGGTTCCCGAAACTGCCTCCGGGGCACCCCGTATGAGAGCCCGACAAATCCATTTCCGGTCTAAAAGCCCCCTTTTCGGATAATTCCAGTCTCATCTGTCTCTGTCATTCAACACCGTTCAGGGAGGTGCCCGGCGACGAGCTCTTATCACCGGCCGGGTGCCGCGAACAGCGGCAATCGGAACGGACGACGATCGGAGAGACATCGGGAGCACCGACGTTTTCCGGTATTCGGACGACACAGCCTCTCGCAGTGACGACGTCGACGATGCCTTCTGATCACGAACCCCTCTCGAGGATACGGGGGCGGGGAGGAAATGACGCTGTATAAAAAAGGCGAGATTAGAAAATTCCCTGGGCCTGCATGGCCGATGCCACCTTCAGGAAGCCCGCGATGTTGGCTCCGGCCACGAGGTTGCCTTCCATGCCGTACTCTTTTGCCGCATCGAAAACGTTGTGAAAAATGCTGATCATGATCTGCTGGAGGCGCGTGTCGACCTCTTCTGCTGTCCAGCAGCACCGTTCGGAGTTCTGGCACATCTCCAGTCCGGACGTCGCCACCCCGCCCGCGTTGGAGGCCTTGCCCGGTGAAAAGACGATCTTCTCGGCGAGGAACGCGTCCACGGCTTCCGGGGTGCAGGGCATGTTCGCGCCCTCGCAGACCGCGATGACGCCGTTCTTCAGGAGCGCTTTCGCGTCTTCCCCGTCGAGCTCGTTCTGGGTCGCGCACGGCAGCGCGACGTCGCACGGGATCTGCCAGATGCGTCTGCAGCCTTCGTGGTACTCACTGCCGGGAACGAGCTCGGCGTACTTGCTGATCCGTGCCCGCTCAACCTCTTTGAGCTGCTTGACGACCTCCACCCTGACGCCGTTGGGGTCGTAGATGAAGCCGGCGGAGTCGGACATCGCCACGACCCTGGCGCCCAGCTGCTGGGCCTTTTCGGCGGCGTAGAGCGCGACGTTGCCGGATCCCGAGATCACGGTGATCTTGTCCTTCATGGTCTCGTTTCGCATCGTGGCGAGTGCTTCCTGCACGAAGTACAGCAGGCCGTAACCCGTGGCCTCCTTCCTCACGAGAGAGCCTCCGAAGGCGAGCCCCTTTCCGGTGAGCACACCCGTAAACTCGTTCCGGATCCTCTTGTACTGGCCGAAGAGGTACCCGATCTCCCTCGCGCCCACGCCGATATCACCCGCCGGGATATCGGTATCCGCTCCGATGTACTTGCTCATCTCGGTCATGAACGCCTGGGCGAAGCGCATGACCTCGACGTCGGACTTGCCCTTCGGATCGAAGTCTGAACCGCCCTTTCCGCCACCCATGGGGAGCCCGGTGAGGCTGTTCTTGAAGATCTGCTCGAAACCCAGGAATTTTATGATCGAGGTATTCACCGAGGGGTGGAAACGCAGTCCGCCCTTGTACGGCCCGATCGCGGAGTTGAACTGGCAGCGGAATGCCCTGTTGACCTGGGTTTTCCCCCTGTCGTCCACCCACGCGACACGGAAAGTCACCAGGCGCTCCGGCTCGACGAGCCTCTCGAGAAGGCCGTTCTCGAAGAGTGCCGGGGTTTTCACGATCACCGGTTCGAAGGACTGGAGGACCTCGTAGACCGCCTGCTGAAACTCCTTCTGGTCAGGGTCCTTTTTACAGACCTGTTCATAGACTTCTCGTAAGTACCGATTTTCCAGAGCCATAACAGTTCACACTCTTTTATAATTACACGTTATACCGACCGAACCATGGATTCAGAAGGACGGATCTGCTCCCCGGTCTATCGCCGTATCTCTCGAACGGGCGACCCGTCCCCGGCATCCTGGAGGTTTCGGGTCAGAATGATGAATGTCCCGCAGGACAACGGCTCCGTCCGGAGAATGGTATTTCATAAACCGGGAAAATTTTTGATCTCCTCGATATTAAGCCATCGTATTACCCCTTGCAGCGACCATCCCGGTTTGAAACGATCTGCCGCGCAGGCCCGATACCACCGGCCGGAAAAAATCCGGGTGCCCCGTGAAAGGACCCTGATAAAAAAAAGAGGGCAGGCACAACCGGCCCGGGGGGTTCCGATCTGCGATCCGGCGACCCGAACCGGCAGAACCCTTCATATCAGGGCTGGATGGGAGTTCCGTCGAGATAGCGCACACCGCGGCGTTGCCGTGCTCCCCGGCCGAAGAACACTCAGTCCTCTTCCACGCTCCGTATCAGGTTCTCCATCACCTGGTCGACCGCCTTCCACGTGGGATCGTCGGAGCCCTTGCGGATCACGGCTGGACGGCCCTCGTCGCCCGCTTCCCGCATGTCGATGTCGAGCGGGATGGACCCGAGGTACGGCACGCCGAGCTTCTCGGCCATCCTCTTCCCTCCCCCGCGTCCGAAAACATCGATCTCGGCGTGGCAGTGGGGGCAGACCATCCCGCTCATGTTCTCGATCACGCCGAGCACGGGGAGCTCCAGCTTCTGAGCGAAGCGAACGGCCTTGCTGGTCTCGAGCGTGGCTACCTCCTGGGGCGTGGTCACGATCACGGCGCCGCGGACGTTCGGCGCGAGCTGGGCGATCGTGAGCGCCTCGTCCCCCGTCCCCGGGGGCAGGTCGACCACCAGGAAGTCAAGCGAGCCCCAGTTGACATCGTTGAGGAACTGGCCGATCGCCGACATCTTCATGGGGCCGCGCCAGATGACCGGAGTCGAGGTTTCTGGGAGCAGGAATGCCATCGAGATCGCCGAGAGCGTCCCCGTCACGCGGATGGGCTCGATCTTATCGCCGATGGTCTGGAGCCTGGAGCCATCGATCCCCAGCATCTTCGGGACGCTCGGCCCGTGGAGGTCGAGGTCGAGGATGCCGGTGTTGTACCCATGGCTCGAGAGCGCGTGCGCCAGGTTCACTGCCACCGTCGATTTCCCGACGCCTCCTTTTCCCGAGAGGACCAGGATGACGTGACGGACGTCTATCGATGCCTTTTCGGGCAGCCCGGCTCCCTTTCCGTGCACGCTGGCGCTCGGGCACGTCTCGCACTCGCCGCTGCAGGTCTCTTTCTTCTCGGGGTCGGTGCAGACGTAGGGTTCGGTCGAATTCTCCTCCATGATACGTTCCCGTTCACGATGAATCGGATAGTATATTAAGGTAGAGACTACGGCACCGGGTGCCGCCGATCCCGTTGTTCCACGACAAAGGGAATAAGACAGGAAAGAGACACGTTAAGCAGCACCCGGGGGACCGGAGGACGAGACGGTGAAGAACGGGATCGATTCGCTGCACCGGGACGTGACGCGATTCCGGGAACGTGTGGCCGAGGCGAGGAGCACGGGCTCCGTGCCGAGGGATACGCAGCCCCTCAGGAGCGAGCTCCTCTCGACCGAGCAGCTCTCGGCCCACGCCGCGGATATGGCAGGCTGGTACAGGGTCGACCTGGCCGGCGGTGAAGACCGGCTCCTCCCGCGCCTCGCCGAGAACGAGAAGATCCTCGTCGAGACCTTCTCTCTCATCACGGCCGCGCTGGAAAAAAACCGCCGTATCGCCCCTGCCGGAGAGTGGCTCCTCGACAACTTCTACCTGGTCGAGGAGCAGATCCGGACTGCCCGCCGTCACCTGCCGCTCGGGTACAGCCGGCGGCTTCCCCGCCTCGAGAACGGACCGCTCGCCGGGTATCCCCGTGTCTACTTCATCGCGCGCGAGCTGATCGCACACACCGACGGCCAGGTCGAGCTCGATGTGCTGAGCGCGTTCGTCGATGCCTATCAGTCCGAGGTGCCGCTGCGGCTTGGCGAGCTCTGGGCTGTTCCGATCATGCTCCGGCTCGCCCTGATCGAGAACCTCCGGCGGGTCGCGATCAGGATCCGGGCGGACAGGATCGACTCGGACTGCGCCTCGACCTGGGCGGACCGGATGATCGAGGTCGCCGAGAAGGACCCGAAAAACATGATCCTGCTCGTGGCCGAGCTCGCCCGGTCCAGACCTCGATTGACCAGCGCGTTCGTGGCCGAGCTCGCCCGTCAGCTCCGGGGGCGATCGCCCGCCCTTTCGCTCGCCCTGACCTGGATCGAACAGCAGCTCTCCGAGACGAGCTCGTCGATCGAGCAGATGGTCCAGCTCGAGACCAGGGCGCAGGCCGCCGATCAGGTCTCTATCGGCAACTCGATCACCTCTCTGCGGACTCTCGAGGGGATCGACTGGCGCGAGTTCGTCGAGCGTCTCTCGGTCGTCGAGCGGGCCCTCCGGTCCAATCCCCAGGACCCGTATGCCCAGATGGATTTCGCGACGCGGGACCGGTACCGGCACGTGGTCGAACGGCTCGCGCGCAGCTCCTCTCTCTCGGAGGAGGATGTCGCCCTCCGGGCGATGGAGCTCGCGGTCGCTCAGCGTATCCGGCTCGGCGGCGCCGACCGTTCGGCCCACGTGGGCTATTTCCTGGTCGACCGGGGTCTGCCCGAGCTCGAGCGGGAGATAGAGTATGCCCCCTCGCTCTCGGAGAGGTTTCGTCGAATCGGGCGACGGGCTCCACTCGCCCTCTTCCTGAGCGGGATCCTGCTGATCGCGAGCGCCATCACCGTGCTCGGCGCGGTCTCGGCCGCCCTGGGTGGGCTGCCGCTCGCGGTATTTCCCCTGTTCGTGACTGTCCTATTCCTCGCCGCGAGCCAGACCGCGGTCTCGCTCGTGAACTGGATGGTGATGGTGACCGCGAAGCCGAAGATCCTGCCGCGGCTCGACTTCGAGACCGGTGTCCCCATCGAGTGCCGGACCCTCGTGGTCGTCCCGACCGTCATCTCGAGCCCCGACGACGTCGATAGGCTGCTCGAGATGCTCGAGGTCCGGTACCTCGGCAACCGGGACCCCCAGCTCTCGTTCGCGCTCCTCACGGACCTGCCGGGCGCCGACGCGGGGGTCATGCCGGGCGACGAGGCGCTGATCGCGCGGGCCGTCGCCGGAACCGAGGAGCTCAACTCGCGGCACGTCGCCTCGGGTCGGTCGCCGTTTCTCCTCCTGCACCGCCCGCGCCGTTGGAACCCGCGGGAGGGGCGGTTCATGGGATTCGAGCGGAAGCGCGGCGCCATCGAGGACCTGAACAGGTTGCTGATCGAGGGGAAGACCGAACCGTTCGAGGTCATCGTCGGGGACCTCGAATTCCTCGCAGGCACGCGGTACGTGATCACGCTGGACGCCGACACCGGGCTGCCCCGGGATGCGGCTCGAAAGCTGATCGGGACCGCCGCGCACCCGCTCAACCGGCCCGTGGTGGATACCGACCTCGGGCGCGTGGTGGAGGGCTACGGCGTTCTTCAGCCCCGGATCGGCCTGTCCCTGACCGACGCGGCACGCTCGATGTACGTGCGGATCTTCGGCGACGAGCCCGGTATCGATCCGTACACCCGCGCGGTCTCGGACGTCTACCAGGACCTCTTCAAGGAAGCCTCGTTCATCGGGAAGGGCCTCTACGACCTGGAGGCCTTCGGGGCGACGCTCGGCGAACGGTTCCCGGAGAACCGTGTCCTCTCTCACGACCTGATCGAAGGGTCGTACGCGAGGGTCGCGCTCGTGACCGACGTCGTGCTCTTCGAGGACTCCCCCTCCCGGTACCTGCCCGACATCTCGCGCCGGCACCGCTGGATCCGGGGAGACTGGCAGATCGGCTCGTGGAGCCTGCCGCTGGTCCCCGGTCCCGACGGCGGGCGACGGCGCAACACCCTCTCGGCGCTCTCCCGCTGGAAGGTCCTCGATAACCTGAGGCGCAGCCTGGTCGCTCCTGCCGAACTGGTCCTGCTCCTCCTCGCCTGGCTCCTCCTCCCTGCCCCCGTCGCCTGGACCGGGGCCGTCGCCGCCCTCGTCTTCGCGCCCCCCGTCATCACGTTCCTCTATCGGCTCGTCCAGGTGCCGCAGGACCAGAGTCTCCGGCTCCACCTGCAGGACATGGCCCGGTCCCTCCGCCGCTCCTTCGCCAGGCCCGTGCTGTCGTTCATCTTCCTTCCTTTCGAGGCCGGAGTCGCCGCCGACGCGGTGCTCAAAACCCTCTTCCGGCTTCTCGTGACCCGGCGCCACCTCCTCGAGTGGACCACGTCGCGCGACGCCGGCCGGACCGTGCACGCCCTCGTGGGGCATTACCGGCGGATGTGGCCGTCAGTCGCCCTCGGGACGGTCTCCGGCGTGCTCGTCGGGTTGCTCCGGCCCGAGGCGCTTCCGGCGACCATCCCGATCGTCGGCCTCTGGGTCGCGTCGCCGGCCGTTGCCTGGTACCTCAGCACCCCCCTGATCCCGGTGGTCCCTGTCCTGGAGGCAGACGAGATCCGGTTCCTGCGGTCGGTCGCGCGGAGGACCTGGCGCTACTTCGAGGTCTTCGTCGGGCCCGAAGAGAACTGGCTCCCGCCGGACAACTACCAGGAGATCCCGGTCGAGCGGACCGCGCACCGGACCTCCCCCACGGATATCGGTCTCGCCCTCCTCTCGACCCTCGGCGCACTGGATCTGGGGTACCTCTCGCCACGGCGCTGTGCCGAGCGGCTTGAGCAATCATTCGAGACCATGACCCGGCTCGAACGCTACGAGGGCCACCTGTTGAACTGGTACGATACGGTGACCCTGAGCCCCCTGAACCCGCACTATGTCTCGACGGTGGACTCCGGTAACCTGATCGGCCTGCTCATCACGCTCCGGTCCGGCGTTGCCGAGCTTGCGCGCACCCCGATACTCCCGGAATCGGCGCTCGACGGGCTGCTCGACACGGTCCGGGAACTCCGCGGAGCCGTCAGAGACGCAGAATCCGACCATGACGAGGCGACCTACGTCTCTCCAAGCGTCTCGGCGCGGATCGCCGCCCTCGAGGAGTTGCTGGCCGTTCCGACCCTCTCCTTCGCCGATCGCTTCTCGGTCCTGGCCCGATGCTCGGACGAGGCGGCCCGGATAGCGGGGGATCTCCGGACGAATTCCGACGAGGAGGTCCGGTGGTGGGCCCTCGCCCTCGATGTAGGGTCTCACGACCTGACGGAGTACGTCGACGACCTCCTGGGTTGGTGGTCGGTCATTCGCCGGGACCCCGGGTTCCTGGACCGGCTGGAAACGGTCGGGTCAGACGAGGTCCAGGCCGTCAGGAGCATCCTCGATGATTTCGACGAAGAGCCCCCCAGCCTGATCCGTGTACGCCAGCTGCACGCCGACCTCCTGCCTTCGATCGACCGTCTTCTCACCCGGATGATGGGCTCCGGCTGGGACTCCGGGGATGGCAGGGCGGACGGCAGGGCGCTGATGCAGGCCCGGGAGCTTCTCCGGCACGCCGACGCCGTCGCCGCCCAGATCCTGAACCAGCTCGACCGAATCGGGTCGTACGCGAGCGATTTCATCCGGGTCGAGGGGGATTTCCTCTACGATTCTGCCCGGGACCTCCTCGCCATCGGTTACACTGTCTCGGACATGCGGCGGGACGCCTCGTTCTACGACCTGCTCGCCTCGGAGGCCCGCCTCGCCTCGTTCGTCGGAATCTCGAATGGCGTTCTGCCCCAGGCCCACTGGTTCGCTCTCGGCCGGCAGCTGACGACGAGCGGGTCCGGCCCCCTCCTCCTCTCCTGGTCGGGGTCGATGTTCGAGTACCTCATGCCGCTGCTCGTGATGCCCAGCTACCCCGAGACGCTGCTGGACCAGACCTGCAGGACGGCGGTCCACCGCCAGATCGAGTACGGCCGGCTGCGCGGGGTGCCGTGGGGCATCTCGGAGTCGGGCTACAACCTGACCGATGCGAACCTGAACTACCAGTACCGGGCCTTCGGAGTGCCCGGTCTCGGGTTAAAACGCGGGCTGGGCGACGACCTGGTCGTCGCCCCCTACGCGACCGCTCTCGCCCTGCTCGTCATGCCGGTCGAGGCCACCGGGAACCTCCGAAAGATGGCCGACGCCGGGTTCTTTGGACGATACGGGTTCTACGAGGCGGCGGACTACACCCCCTCCCGGGTCTCGCGCGGCCAGAAGTACTCCCTCGTCCGCTCGTTCATGGTCCATCACCAGGGCATGACCCTGCTCTCGCTGGTCGCCCTGCTCCGGGACCGCCCGATGCAGCGCCGGTTCACGGGCGTCCCCGAGGTCCGCGCCACCGACCTGCTGCTGCAGGAGCGGATACCGAAGGTGACTCCGTTCTACCCGCACGCGGTGGAGATGGACGGTCTCCTCCGCCGGGGCGGAGAGGGCGAGACGATGATGAGGATCTACTCGACCCCCGACCTCCCGAGGCCCGAGGTCCACCTCCTCTCCAACGGCAGGTACCACGTGATGATCAACAACGCCGGCTCGGGCTACTCCCGCTGGCGCGATCATGAGGTGACCCGGTGGCGCGAGGACCCTGTCGCCGACGGACACGGGATCTTCTGCTACGTGAGGGACCTCGAGAACGGGAGCGTCTGGTCGACCTGTTTTCAGCCGACGCTCCGGACGTCGGGGCACTACGAGGTGATCTTCCAGCAGTCCAGGGCCGAGTTCCGGCGCAGGGACGAGGACCTCGATATCCACACCGAGTGCATGGTCTCCCCGGAGGACGACCTCGAGCTCCGGCGCATCCGGATCATGAACCGGTCGTGGCGGACCCGCCAGATCGAGCTGACGAGCTATGCCGAGGTCGTGATCGCGCCGTCCGGGCACGACGCCGCCCACCCGGCTTTCTCGAACCTCTTCGTGACCACCAGCCTGCTCCGCGACCGGAATGCCATCCTCGCGACGCGGCGTCCCCGTTCTGGGGGGGAGCGCCCCCCGTGGCTCGTCCACATGATGGTCGTCGACGCCCCGCTCGTCCGCCCGACCTCGTTCGAGACCGACCGGGTTCGTTTCATCGGCAGGGGGCGCTCCCTCGCCAGCCCGGCGGCGATGGACGATTCGGCGCCTCTCTCGGATACCGAGGGCTCCGTCCTGGACCCGATCGTCTCCATGAGATGTTCGTTCGAGATCAAGCCGCACGAGACGGTGACGGTTCACATGTACCTCGGCGTCGGCGAGGACCGGGACGAAGCGATCGGGCTGGTGGAGAAGTACCAGGACCGGCGCATGGGAGACCGTGTCGCCGAGCTGGCCTGGACACACGCCCAGGTGACCCTCCGGCAGCTCAACGCGACCGAGCTGGACGCGCGTGTCTTCGCCCGCCTCGCGTCGCCCATCATCTACCCGAACCCTGCCCGGCGCGCCGTCCCCGAGATCATCGCCCGGAACCGCCGCGGCCAGAGCGGCCTCTGGGGATTCGGCATCTCGGGGGACCACCCGATCGTGCTGGTCCGTGTCGAGGACAAGACGCAGACCGCGTTCGTGAAGCAGGTGATCCAGGCCCATGCGTACTGGCGTCGCAAGGGGTTGGTGGCCGACCTCCTTTTCTGGAACGAGGACACCTCGGGGTACCGGCAGGAACTCACCGACGATATCATCCGGCAGGTCTCGCTCGGACCGGATCCCGGCCTGATCGATCGGCCCGGCGGGGTCTTCGTGAGGCGGTTCGACCAGATCCCCGAAGAGGACAGGCTCCTGATGCAGGCTGTTGCCAGGGTGATCCTGGCCGATCGCGACGGCCCGCTCGTCGAACAGATCGAGCGGGTCCGCTGGATCGATCCCCAGATCCCCCGCCTGGTCCCCCAGCGACAGCGGCCGGAGGTGAAGACGCTGCCGCCTTCGGGGGGCGCGGTCCTCGATTACTACAACGGTATCGGCGGATTCACGGTGGACGGGCGGGAGTACGTGATCGAGAGCCGATCCGACCAGGTGACACCGGCGCCATGGGTCAACGTGCTCGCGAACTCCACCTTCGGGACGGTCGTGAGCGAGAGCGGCGGGTCGTACACCTGGGCCGAGAACGCCCACGAGTTCCGGCTCAGCCCGTGGTGGAACGACCCCGTCACGGACAGGACGGGCGAGGCATTCTATCTCCGCGACGAGGAGACCGGGGCGTTCTGGTCGCTCTCCCCCCTCCCGGCCCGGGGAACAGGGTCGTACGTGGCCCGCCACGGGTTCGGGTACTCGGTCTTCGAGCACGCCGAGGACGGCCTCTCGACCTCGATGACGATCCACGTCCCCGTCGACGCGCAGGTGAAGGTCTGGCACGTGCGGGTCAGGAACAGGTCGGGGAGGGCACGGACCGTCTCGATCACCGGGTACATCGAGTGGGTCCTCGGCTCGCTCCGCCCGGAGACCGCGATGCACGTGGTGACCGAGATCGATCCCGTCACCGGAGCACTCCTGGCCAGGAATTCGTACAGCGCCGAGTTTTCCGATCGCGTCGCGTTCTTCGACGTGAACGAGCTGACCCGGACGGTCACCTGCGATCGGCACGAGTTTCTGGGCCGGAACGGGACGCTCGTCCACCCGGCCGCGATGGACCGGATCCGCCTCTCCGGCCGGTCCGGCGCGGGGCTCGACCCGTGCGGTGCGATCCAGGTCTCCGTCGAGCTCGCCGACGGCCAGGAGAGCGACGTCGTCTTCACGCTCGGTGTCGGGCGTGGGCCTGAAGAGGCGAAGAACCTGGCGAGGCGCTTCCGGGGCATCGCGACGGCCCGCGCGAGCCTCGAGTCGGTCCGAAAGTACTGGGACTGGACCCTCTCGTCGGTGACGGTCGAGACGCCCGACCGCTCGATAGACCTCCTCGTGAACGGGTGGCTCCTCTACCAGGTGATCTCCTCGCGGCTCTGGGGCCGCTCCGGGTATTACCAGTCCGGCGGGGCGTTCGGGTTCCGCGACCAGCTCCAGGACGTACTCGCCCTGCTCCACACGGAGCCCCGCCTGATCCGCATGCACCTGCTGCTCGCGGCCGGCCACCAGTTCGTGGAGGGGGATGTCCAGCACTGGTGGCACCCGCCATCGGACCGGGGAGTGCGGACCCGTTGCTCGGACGACTATCTCTGGCTGCCGTTCGCCACCTGCCGGTACGTCCTCTCGACCCGCGATACCGGAGTCCTGTCGGAACGCGTCCGCTACCTCGAGGGGCGGCAGCTGAACCCCGACGAGGAGGCGTATTACGACCTGCCGGTCGTCTCGGAACAGCAGGGAACCCTGTACGAGCACTGCGTCCGGGCGATCGAGTACGGCCTCCGCTTCGGGGCGCACGGCCTGCCCCTGATGGGGTCGGGCGACTGGAACGACGGGATGAACCTGGTGGGCATCCAGGGCCGTGGAGAGTCGGTCTGGCTCGGATTTTTCCTCTACACCATCCTGATCCAGTTCTCGGGAGTAGCGCGAGCCCGGGGAGACGAACCGTTCGCCGAACGCTGCATGGCCGAGGCGGAACACCTGGCGGCAAACCTGGAGCGGGTGGGATGGGACGGCGAGTGGTACCGCCGCGCCTTCTTCGACGACGGCACCCCGCTCGGCTCCGCCGAGAACGATGAGTGCCGGATCGACTCGGTCGCCCAGTCGTGGGCCGTTCTCTCCGGTGTTGCCGGTTCGGCCCGGGCCCGGTCGGCGATGGACGCGGTGGACCGTCACCTGGTCCAGCGCGACGTGGGCCTGATCGCGCTCCTCACACCCCCCTTCGACCACGCAGATCCGTCCCCTGGCTACATCCAAGGCTATGTCCCGGGCGTTCGTGAGAATGGGGGCCAGTATACCCACGCGGCGATCTGGGCGATAATGGCATTTGCCGCCCTCGGGGACCGCGAGCGGGCCTGGGAACTGTTCAACCTGATTAACCCGATCCACCACGGGCAGAGCCGGGACGGTGTCGCGGTGTACCGCGTCGAACCCTATGTCCTCGCCGCCGACGTCTACGGGGTCGAACCCCACGAGGGCCGGGGCGGCTGGACGTGGATGACGGGTTCGGCCGGGTGGGCCTACCAGCTGCTCGTCGAGTCGCTGATCGGAGTCCGGTTCGACGCGGATACGCTCCGGTTCGCGCCCTGCCCACCACCGGGATGGGACCGCTTCACGCTCCGCTACCGCTTCAGGGAGACCGTGTACCGCTGCACCATCACCGCGAGCGGGACGGGATGCGGGGTCCGGTCGGTCGTTGTCGACGGGGTCGAGCAGCCCGACAGGGCCGTTCACCTGGTCAACGACCTCCGCGAGCACGAGGTCGCGGTCCAGCTCGGGTGACCCGATCAGAGAAAGCGCCGCCGGGGGCCCGGGTCGCGCCGGCACCAGGTATGCCTGCCACCGCAAGGTCTCCCGCCGCGTCGTCGGCGCGAGATCCCGGCGGTCCCGGTTCGGAAGCACGCGGTCTCTTTGAAGCCGGATGAAGCCTCTCTCCCCCTGACTCCAGGACTTCCCGGGAAGATGACTCCTCTGCTGGGGGAAACCCCCCGGTCCTCCAACCCCCTGAGCACCAGCTGCACCAACAGCTCCCGGTAGGATGCCATGGGCTTCCGTCGCCCTCTTCTCCTGCAACCTCCTCCCCCCCCTCCAACCGTCCCCCGGGCATCCCCACTCGAGATCCATGGCCCAGGAGCACGGTCTTCCCCACGCCGGCGGGTATGGCGCGCAGCACCACGCGACCCGCTCCCTCGAGACTCCGCCGGAGCGGGTTCCGAGTCTATCCCCGGTGCGGCAACTTCTCGCCAATCTCTCCATGGAGAACTCCGGACGCAGGAGAACAGCCGTTCCATACCACGTGGCACCCCTCCTTCCCGGCGCCCGAGGTGGTGCATGCCGGCCCCGTCGTTCTCGCGAACGGGCGGTTCGCCGGGGTGGTCCGGGCCAGCGAGGGTTCGCATCGTCCGGAGGTGCTGGACGACCTCTGCCGGCGATCTCTCTCCGTGCGCGACGGTGTGTACGATCACCTGGAACCGCGAGGTGACCCCGGCGTTCCGTCCCCAAACGGAGGGGCACCCCCATGGACGCGAGTGTCATCCGGTCCTCGTACGCCGAAAACTCCGGGCCGGCCCGGGAAACCGGGCACGCTGGCTCGACCCCGGGCACCCCGCACGCACGGCCCCCACCGCTCCCGCATCCGGTGAAAAATTCCCCATCGCACTCGCGAGCGACGGTCCACCTCCAGGGCGGGTCGGAACCGCTGTCCGACGAGCCGGTCACCCGGGCAGGGCCCCGCTTACCCGATGGGCGGCATCCATGCGATCCCAGCGATGGGAGCACGCGGAAGGCACGGGTCGGGGAGATCCCGGTTCTGTCGCGGACGGTGTACCGCGGAGTCACGGAGAGACCACGAGACGTGCCGATCTCGATGCGCCTGCGAGTCACCGTGCCCGATGGGCAACACGGTATCACCCCGAATCATGACACGATCTCGGGTGATCCGCCACCCCCTTACTCTTCCTTCCTTTTTTCGGGAGAGCCAGGGTGTTCCTGCCCCCGACCCGGTTACCGCCCGTGACGACCGGGCCCGGGCCATCGCGATGCGTGGGTTCCGGTCGGGTCGATCTCGGCCGTTCACCGGGAAACGCCGCGATCGTCCCGGGAGCTGGTGAAGCAGAGTCACGGTCCCGGGCACGGAAGGCCGTTCGGAAGCGGGGGCCGCCGATGGAGGGATGATGCCAGGATGATCGCCTGCGACCTCACCTCCCGAAGTCGCGACGAGCCAACTCCAGCTGCCGATCCCGATGAGAGCAGGAGACGCGCACCTGCCGGCTTGGTCGGGAAGACCTCCTCGTTCCGGTCATGGGTCTGCCCTGCCAGGGGCCTGATGGGGGACCGCCCGGATCGGTCCCAGGAGCCACCCGTCACCCGGTCACCCCTTCGATCATGGCGAGCGGGACAGACCGCGTCTCACTTTTTTCCTCCGATTGCCCCTCCTTCCATGCCATTTCGCCCCCATAAAACTCAGGGGATCACATTATTGACCTCCGAACCCCAATATCAGTGAGACTATGCCGACGGTACTGGACGCTCCGACTGTCAGTGTCGTGCTCCCGACGTACAACCGCGCGCCACTCCTGCCCAGGGCTATCGAGAGCGTGCTCGTCCAGACCTGGACCGACTTTGAGCTGATCGTCGTCGATGACGGTTCGAGCGACGACACGGCGTCCGTCATGGCCTCTTTCACCGACGCGCGGGTCCGGTACGTCCGTTACGAGGAGAACCGCGGGGCGAACCACGCCAGGAACGTCGGCATCCGCGAGGCGAGGGGCCGGTACATCGCCTTCCAAGACTCGGACGACGACTGGTTCCCCGAGAAGCTCAAGAAGAACATGGCCGTCTTCACCTCGTCCGGCCCGGAGGTCGGTGTCGTCTACTCGGGGTACTGGAAGTATGTCGATTCGCACGAGAACCGGATCTACATCCCGCTCCCCTGGGTGAAGCGGCGCGACGGCTGGATCCATGAAGAGCTGCTCCGCAACAACTTCGTGACCACCCAGGCGGCAGTCGTCCGGCGCGAGTGTTTCGAGACGTCGGGGTTCTGGCTCGAGGGCCTTCCCGGCAAGCAGGAGTGGGAGCTCTTTCTCAGGATCTCGCGGGACTACCAGTTCCGGTTCATCGACGAACCGCTCCTCAACTCGCGCTTCACCGAGGGCGGCATCTCCAACAACTGCCTGGGCATCTACCACTCGATGGAGCGGATCCTCGAGCTCCACCAGGACGAGTTCGCGGACCACCCCGCGATCCTCGCCGAGCACTACGTCCGTCTCGGCCTCCAGTATGCGCAGGCAGGCGAGTTCGAGAAGGGCCGGGACTACCTCCGCCGGGGAGCGAACCTGCAGCCCGGCAACTGGAAGTACCAGGCAGCGGCCTTTGCGTCGACGTTCGGCCCGGGGATCTTCAACCGCCTTGCCGACGCCTACCTCGCGCGCGACGCCCAGGTCGTCTAGTGGCCGGGATGACCGGCGGATCCGAACCGTCCGCGCCCGGCGATCTCAGGCGTTTCTTCTCGTTCCTCGACGAGGGTCGCCTGCCCGCCGCACTCGAGGCGCTGATAGAGGGGTATATCCAGGTGAAGACCGGAAAACCGTTCGGCGACCCCATGGTCCTCGCGCGGCTCAGGCGGGCTATCGTGGCACAGAAGCGCGTCTACTGGAGATCCGGCACCGATCGGAGCATCTCGTACCGCTCCGGCTACTCGGTCCTCGCCTACCTGGCGTACCAGTTTCCGGTCTATTACTTCCAGTCCTGCCGCATCCTCGGACAGATGGCCTCCCGGGGTGAGCTCGCCGGGGAGATCCGGGCTGTGGACCTCGGCACCGGGCCCGGGGTGATCCCACTGGCGTTGATCACGCTCGCGCGGTACCTCCCCGGGTTCTCTGCCGGGGTACTGGCGGTCGAGCCCTCCGCAGAGCATCGCGAAGCCTTTGACTACCTGGTCAACGGTTTCACCGAGCCCGGCGACACCGTCCGCGTGCGCTCCGTCCTCGCCGCCGACGCCAGGACCGTCCCCGACGAGCAGATCCCCGCAGGGATCGACCTCCTGGTTCTCTCGAACGTGCTGAACGAGCTCCCCGGCGACGCTGCGACCCGCTCCCGGTTCGTCATGCGCTGGCTCACGCACCTCGGCGAGGAGGGGACGGCCCTCCTGGTCGAGCCGGCCGACCTCAGGAACTCGACCGCGCTGCGCGAAGTCCAGCGCGAGCTGGTCCGGGAAGGGTTCCACGTCCACCACCCGTGCCGGTCCGTCTGGGGTTCCACCTGTGGTCCGGTCCCGTGCTGGTCGTTCGAGGAAGCACCTCCAGTCCGGGAGACACGGCTCCAGGAAGCGCTCGCCGCCGGCTCGCTGGAGCCGTTCCGGTACCGCAACACGGACATCAAGTTCTCTTCCGCCGTCCTCCGGCGAGCGCCCCCGCCCAGGATCCCGTGCCAAGGTCTCGATCGCAGGCGCCTCTCCCCGCTCTCCCAGCTCCCCCGGCACCTCGGACGCCGGATCGCGTGCCTGGCGTCCGTGATGTCGGGAGAGCTCGGGGATTATAGGTCGCATGTGCGGAAGCTCTGCGACGGCACGGCACGCAGTCCGGTCTTCGCAGTCCTCCCGGCGTTCCATGTCACCCCGGAGAACCGGGCGGTACTCGACGCGCCCTACGGGACGGTCCTCCACCTGCGCGGCGTGCTGGTGCGCAGGAATCCCAGGACCAGGGCCTTCAACCTGCTCGTCAGCCGCGTCTCGACCGCCGCGCCCTGCAGGGAACAGCAACTCTGAAGTCCCGCCCCGCCGAGATACCTGTCGATGGTGATCCACTCCCTCGTTCTCCGGAACTTCCGCTCCTTTCGCGACACGGAGCTCCGGCTCCGTCCTTTCGTCCTGCTCATCGGGAGGAACGCGGCCGGCAAATCGAACCTTATCCACGGGTTCACCTTCCTTCGCGACATCGCCCGGTCCGGTCTCGCGAACTCGATCTCACGCCAGGGCGGGCTCACCTACCTCCAGAACGCTGCACTCGCCTGCGGGAGGAACCTCGAGGTCGAGGTCGAGCTCACCCTGCCAACCGTCGAATCGGAACTCGCGCTCCCGGACGGCCGGCAGCTCGGGATCAGGCCCGGGGTGTGCACCTATTCGTTCGCTCTCGCGTGCAATGAACGCCCGGAGGTACGAAAGGACCGGTTCCTCATGAACTTCACGGTGACGGCGCCCGACGGGGGACCTGTCTCGGGATCGGTGGAACTCGTCCACGTGGGAGACCGCGTCCAGTACGTGTTCGACCTGCCGATGGGGCTCGACCCGTCTGTCTTCATGCCGCCGGTCCTCCGCGAGGCCAGGCTCCGGCCTGATACCCTGATGCTGGAGTCGCCGACCATCTACCCGATGGGGCTCGTGCGGCGTGCGCTCGCGTTGGTCAGCTGCTACGAGTTCGGTCCAAGCCTGCCGAGCCGGCTTGAACTCCGCACGGGGGCTGCCGAGCTGGCCGAGGACGGCTCCAACACCGCGATCGCACTCGGGAGGGTCCTCTCGCAGCCGGAGACCCGTTCGCAGTTTCTCGGTATCCTGCGCGACCTGCTCCCGTTCATCGAGGACGTCGTGGTCGGGGACAGAACGGGCCGGGCTCCCGAGATCATGGTCTCCGAGATCTACGCCCCCGGCCGGTATCTCCCGGCCGATGCCCTCTCGAGCGGGACGATCGAGCTCCTTGCGCTCATCGTGGCACTCTTCTTCTCGCCGAGGGAGCTCGCCATCTTCGAGGAACCGGTCGCCCGTCTCCACCCGCTCGTGGTCGGTCGTCTTGTCGGGCTGATGGAGGAAGCATCGAAGGAACAACCACTCCTCGTCTCGACCCAGCACCCTGCTGTTCTCCGGCACGTCCCCGTCGAGGCCGTCTGCCTGGTGTCGCGCGATACCGATGGGTTCTCGGTGATCACGAGGCCGGCGGAATCCCCCGACGTCAGGACCTTTCTCGAGGAGGAGGTCGGTCTCGACGAGCTCTTCCTGACGGATCTCCTCTGATCCCATGAAACGCCTGAACGTCCTGGTCGAGGGTGCCGACGATGTCCGGTTCTTCGAGCGGGTACTCGTTCCTTTTCTCGCCGAGAGATACGGGGTCGTCAGGCTGGTCCCGTACGCCTGCCTGCGGCGCGTCGCGGTCGACCGGCTCATCCGCGGTTTCACCCGCCTCGGCGAATCGTACGTGATCGTGGCGGATATCGACGCCGAACCGTCCGTCATGGCCAAGAAGCGGATGATCCTCGCTCGTTTCACCGAGGTCAGGCAAACCAGGATCGTGGTGGTCATCATGGAGATCGAGTCCTGGTACCTGGCGGGCGCGGACGATGGATTCCTCGCCGGGTGCGGGATCGGGGTTCCGGCATCCACCGACGACATGACCAAGGAGGATTTCAACAGCCTGATCCCTCGCCGGTACGTCTCGCGCGTCGGGTTCATGCTCGATCTTCTGGATAAATACTCTCTCGAACGCGGAGCGGAGAGAAACCGGTCCCTCGCGTATTTTATCCGTCGACATGCGAACTAAAAAAACCTCCTCGTCACCTGACCCCATGAGAGGGGGTGGGTGCCGACGTCGGGGGCTGCCGATCCCACGTATCACCGTGGAGAACCGGTTCCCCCGAACGCGGCGCGGTCTCCTGTCAGCCTGGGGCGGGTCTGTCGGGTTCTTCGGCACGCTTACGCGCGCGGTCGTCCCGCGCTCCCGGAGTCCCCGGGGCGGCAACTGCCGCTACCGGGCCTGTCTCCCCGGTGCCCGTCTGCCGCCAGCTCTCTCATTCCATCTCGCGTGTGCCCACCCGTCGCATCGCGGCGGAGACGGGGACAACCGTCCCGGAATCGATAGTGTATCGGATAGTTATCGCGGAACGGGAACTCATCAGGGCGAAAAAAATGAAGCCGTCCCGTGAGACCCGCGTCCGGTCCGAACGGCAGCCTTCGACGGGCCCCCGGCAGGGTGACTGGAAGCAGGTGACCATCGACGGCGAGATCCAGTGGCTGATCGCATTCCTCGACGATGCTTCCCGGTTCATCACCTGCTGGGGTCTCTTCCCGAACGCGACGACCGCAGCGACGATCATGGTCCTCGAGAGCGGGTTCGCACGATACGGCGTACCGAACGAGATCCTGACGGATCACGGCTCTCAATTCGTCTCGAATCAGAAGACCGATACCCCGAACCATGCCTTCGGCCGGTTCCTCGCACACTATACCATCCGGCATATCGTGGCCAGAAGGAACCATCCGCAGACGAACGGAAAGATCGAACGCTTTTTCAGGGAAATCGACCGGTTAATCGCCGCCGGCTTCACCATGGACGATGTCGTCAACTGGCAGAACAGCATCAAACCACATGCGAGTTTGGACTACAAGGAGCCTGAAACGGT
>Ga0209509_1000191_pt1 | contig 65561 bp, 79 predicted proteins | sample BioC13SIPDNA_FD_185743 | JGI IMG/M metagenome (GOLD analysis project Ga0209509, IMG submission 185743) | Anaerobic biogas reactor microbial communites from Washington, USA - Biogas_R1_A C13 SIP DNA (SPAdes) (version 2) | ecosystem: Engineered > Bioreactor > Anaerobic > Unclassified | place...
GGGGCAGGGAGCAGGAAGCAGGGGTAGGCAGCAGGGATCAGGGAGCAGGGAGCAGGGGGCAGGGAGCAGCACGCAGGGAGTAGGTCGAAGAGATCAGGGAGCAAAGATCAGGGAGAAGGGTGTTGATGGTTTAGTTTCTGAATCATTGCATAAAGCATTTTTCCAATCTCATCACACAAGGTCAGCGCTTTACGTGTTTGCTCTTCATTCAAATAGCCGATACGGACACATATTTCGAGTTGAGTTTCAGTTTCCGCTTTTGAACCTCTTGCCATTGACAGAAATCTTGCGTAATCTTTCGAAGAATTGCGAGCATTTCCTTCAGCAATGTTGGAAGGAATTGAAAAGGCAGCTCTTCTCAGTTGATTTGTTGCTCCGAACATTTCCTCTTTTGGTAAAAAATTACTTAATCGATAAACTTCTTCTACCAAATCCATAGACTTTTGCCAAACAATTAAATCACGGTGATTTCTTATTGTCATATTTTTCCCAGTTTCCAGTTCTCTGTTCCAGTTCCCTGTTCCCTGTCTTTTAAAGATACGGTCCGAATTTTGGGAACTCGTGGGGGTCGATTGGGGTCAGCTCATCAGTTTCTGGATTTAAGAGGTAGTAGCTGCCATCGCGGTGCAGGATCGGAATGGATCGGCCTGTTTTGGTGAAATGCTCACGCATATCTTCCGAAAGCCAATAGTAGCTGTCATATTCACTGGGGTGCTCGAAGAGAAGGTGGTCGTAAATGTCCAGGAACTCTTTTCGATATTGGTCGCTGACCTGGTCCAGATTGCTGATCACCCAACAAACTTCTTCAAAATCCCAATTATAGGTCAGCCCAATCAGACGGTCATCTGCGGTGATGTAGGGTGAAAAGGGGAATTGGCGGCAGCTGAGTGTGCGGTAATCCCGCTCACAAAACGCCGGACCATTGCACGCCATAAGGTGCATGTAATGGGGTGTTTCAGCCTGCATTTTGGGCAGGTCGATTGGATCAGAGGGGCATTCATCGCCGCGAATGCGGTGCCAGAGTTTGGTGTTGGCTTTGAGGTATGTCCATTCCTCTTTCAACGCCACAGGCACTGCCACGCAGATATCGCAGCAAAAGGGCTTGCCGGAGGGATTGTATTGCCGGCAAATTTCGCCGCAATCCACGCTTGCGATGGGAGAGGCAAAGCGCGCGTACATATCAGCGATGTTCAGGTTGGGTTTGTAGACCATGAGAGCTATTGTACACGGAATTGTTGGTGGTTAATTTTTTGGGGGAAGACCTACGGTCATAGTACGTGCACGGTCTGGAGACCGGCACGAGCAGAGTCAAAACACGTGCTCGGCCGGGAGGCCGGCACGATCAGATAGACCCCATATGTAAACACACGGGGCAGGCCGGCACGAGCGGTAGTGAGGGAGACCTACGGTCATAGTACGTACGCGGTCGGGAGACCGGCACGAGCGGTAGTGGGGAGACCTACGGTCATAGTACGTGCGCGGTCAAGAGACCGGCACGAGCAGAGTCAAAACACGTGCGCGGTCGGGAGACCCCATATGTAAACACACGGGGCAGGCCGGCACGAGCGAAATGATCTTGAACATCGTTTTTCCTTATAAAAGTTGGAATTTCAAAGGAGTTTAGTGGTTCCTTATTGAATTTCAGATCTAAACTTGTTATAGTATATATACAAATTCGTTTGACCTCGTCTGAGATCACCTAACCGTTACAACTTTATAGCTCAAGCAGGCGCACGCAATTCCGGATGGAGGGTGTGTGCGTCACCTTCAAGGAGGTTATTTACCATGAAAAAGAAAACTATTCTTTGGAAGTTCTTCTTGCTTTTAACGCTGATCTTGGGTGCCTGTGCCCCTACGACCTTTTCGCCCCCGACCGAAATTCACATCACAGCTGGCGATGATGTTGAGCATGCTGTTATCGCTGTCGACACTGCTGGACGCTCCCATATTGCTGGCGTGGTAAACGACCGTATTGTCTACTATCGCACTCTTTTTGGGGAACCTCTCGTAAAATTCACGTTGGCTTTAGGTGGAACCGGCGCTAACTGGAAACAGTACAACCCTGATATTACTGTAGTAAATGGTTTGGGAGGGGCTTATTTGACTTGGGTCGAACAGCGCGGGTCAGTAGACAAGTATGCCTGTTATCTCCAGATACCTATTAATCCGCCTATTATCGGCGATTGGGATAAGAGCTGCCACGCATTGGACAGTTCTAATCACACGACTGGCAATGTATGGGTAACAGCCCGTGGTAGCAAGGTTTATGCCGTCTATGATAGAGCATATACTGATAAGGTTCGTACTGCTGAATTGTGGTACAAAGTAATCTCTTCAACACCAGCCTATGCTGGAAGAATTGATTGGTTCACCGAACGTTTTGAAACCGCATCAATTTACAGCTTGGATCTGGGCATCGATTCGGCTGGATTCCTGCATGTTGGCTACCATTACAATTGGACAACAGGTGGTCCAGCGCCATATTCTGAACGCCTGGAATTGCGCTCCAACTGCAGCACGCTGGCGGATGGTCAGATGGACCAAATCTGGGTCATTTTGGATGGCAATGCTGTTGACGAAGACATTCCTGTCAGCCTTACATTCTATGACGAGGGCACGACCCAACTTGTTGCTCTGGCACATACCAATGAACCAACTGATTTGAATAAAATCTATGTTGAAACTTGTAATGCAGACGGTTGTGCTGCAGGTACCCGGTACTTTCGTCCGGTCGATCCACCCGGCGATTGGGATACTTACTCGGTAATTGATGATGTGGAGATTCAAGGGATAGGTGAAGAGGTTTTCCTCGGTTTCATTGGGGATGACAATACGGCTCCAACTGGTGTAGAGCAAGTATATTTCACTAACGCTTTTGACACAGCGCTGTTTTATGATCCCAGTGATGGTTCGGCAACATATAAGTACGATCTTGAAATTACTGCGCTTGATACTCGTCCGGGAGCTACCGGAGGTACAAGGGCTGTCATCTCTTGGGCTGAGAGTGGCTTACTCACTACTACCTATTTTGCGCATGGGTTTCTCGCTCCGGTTGTAAAATTCTCTGAAAACAACTGCCTTGATTCCCTGGCATCAGTAAATATAGATTCAAACGGCATGTATTTAGCTGGTGTTTGGGATGCTTGCGGAGACACCTGGTTCACCACCCAGGCATGGACAGAGCAGCTGCCTTTGATCTTAAAGTAAAATCTACTTAAAGGGGCGGGGATCAGTCTCCGCCCTTTGTATTAACTCTCAGATTTTATTGCCAGAAGAATTTACCAACCTATCGTGTTGGTTTAGCTGTGGATGTCGCTTTTTTCCGACTTCTATTAACGCAAGCACTGAAAAAGATACGTCATTTTTTGTTGTTGCTATCTCCTTCAGTCTCTGGACTGGCAGTTTGTCTTACTGTTTTGCAGTATTTGTAATAAGCAACCAGAGCCTCGAAAGTTTCCTGGCTGATGTAGTGCTCAATGCGACAGGCGTCCTGAAAAGCAATACCCTCATCCACTCCCATCCAAACAAAAAACTCCGCCAGGCTGTTATAGCGATCATAGGTTTCCTGAGCGATTTTCTGACCTTGAGGAGTGAGGTGAATGTGCTTTTGCTGGTCGATTTCTATCAAACCATTTTGTGAAAGGCGTTTCATTTGTTGACTGACTGTAGGACGTGAGAATTGCATTTGCCGGGCTATGTCAATAGCGCGCACATTTCCTGATTTTTTTTCAAGCATCAGGATCGTTTTCAGATACATTTCGGCTGATTCCTGCAAATTCATCAAAGCACTCCTTAATTGATGCTCCTCTTTAGTCAAACTTAGCCTAATTTTAACACGGCTTTGCTTGACAAAATTGAGAGCAGGGACTACTATAAAGCAACTGTTAGTTAAGACTAACAAATTAAGCCAAATTTTACAAGTGATCTTTTGAGTATAAAAAAACTGACACAATATTGGACACGAATTGATCATTGTTTGAAGACCAGGGCTGAAGAGGCGTAAGAATGAGAACATTAAGAGACGTCAAAGTAGGTGAAAAAGTACGGGTGATAAAGGTGCATGGACATGGACCTATCCGCCGGCGATTGATGGACATGGGCATTACAAAAAATGTTGAAATTTACGTACGCAAAGTCGCGCCTCTGGGAGATCCGATTGAAGTCAACTTACGTGGTTATGAGCTGAGCCTGCGGAAGGATGACGCTGATATCATCAATGTTGTTTAGTTAGCAAATCAGCTTCTATTATCAAATCCAATGAGTATCAAAATTGCAGTAGCTGGCAACCCAAACTCCGGGAAAACAACCTTGTTTAACGCTCTGACAGGCTCCAACCAGTATGTTGGAAACTGGCCAGGGGTAACCGTTGAGAAAAAAGAAGGCAGGTTGGTAAAAAATCCTGACGTGATCCTTGTGGATTTGCCGGGTATTTACTCTCTGTCAACCAACTCAATCGAAGAAACAATTGCGAAGAATTTTTTGCTTGAAGCGAACCCGGATGCAATCATAAATATTGTGGATGGTACCAGCCTTGAGCGCAACCTTTATCTGACAACCCAGTTAGCCGAACTGGGCATACCCATGGTTTTGGCAATCAATATGATGGACGTGGTCGAAAAATGTGGTGGGAAAATCGACAGCACCGCCATTGGCTCAGCCTTTGGAATGCCTGTTGTTGAAATTTCGGCTTTGAAAGAAACTCAAATCGACCAACTTATCAAAGTTGCCATGGAAGCGGCTAACAAAAAGGGTTACACGGCCCCCCATCATCGTTTTAGCGGAGGGGTTGAACATACTTTAGGACACATTGAAGAGTTGATCTTGCATGATCAGCCTGAACAAAAGCAGCGCTGGTATGCGGTAAAACTGTTTGAAAGAAACGAGTTGATACAGGAAGAATTAGGGCTAACACCAGAAATATTAGCTCACATCGAAAAAGACATCCAACTATCTGAAAAAGAATTTGATGATGATTCTGATAGTATCATCGCCGCTGAACGCTACGATTTCATTGCTGAAGTGCTGGAAAAAGCTTGCAAGCACAGAACAACAGGAGAAATTTCCCCCTCTGACCGGATCGATCAGGTGGTGACCAACCGCTGGCTGGCGCTGCCAATTTTCGCCCTGGTCATGTTTGCGGTCTATTACATTTCCATCAGCAGCGTCGGCGGACTGATGACATCCTGGACTAATGATGTTCTGTTTGGTGAGCTCATCCTGCCGACGACTAGCCGTTGGCTTGAGGCATGGGGTGTGGCTGACTGGCTGCAAGACTTGTTAGTAGATGGGATCCTTGGTGGAGTAGGGGCTGTGCTTGGTTTCCTACCTCAAATGGCAGTTTTGTTTTTGTTCCTTTCTTTACTGGAATTCAGCGGCTATATGGCTCGTGTGGCCTTTATTATGGACAAACTGTTTCGCAGGTTTGGTTTGTCGGGCAAAAGTTTTATCCCGATGTTGATAGGTAGTGGCTGCAGTGTGCCGGCCATTTTAGCCGCGCGCACAATTGAGGATGAACAAGACCGCCGCATGACGGTAATCACCACCTCCTTCATTCCTTGCAGTGCCAAACTGCCTGTCATCGCCATGATTGCCGGAGCCTTTTTTGGAGGCAAGGGCTGGATCTCCTTTGGGGCTTACTTCCTGGGAGTTGCCGCAGTGATCATTTCAGGGCTCCTGCTAAAAAAGACCCGCTATTTTTCAAAGGGGGCAACGCCATTTGTGATGGAATTACCAGCCTACCGGTGGCCTTCCTTAAAGTGTGTTTTGAACACAACCTGGGACCGGGTTTCTTCTTATGTAAAAAAGGCGACAACCATCATCTTATTGGCTTCGATCCTGATATGGTTCAGCACATACTTTGGCTGGGTGGACGGGCAATTTCAGATGCTGGACAGACTGCAGTTAGACCAAAGCATTTTAGCCAGATTAGGCAATTCAATTGCCTGGATCTTTCAACCCCTGGGTTGGGGCGACTGGAAGGCAGTTGTCGCGGCCATGACCGGATTAGTGGCAAGGGAAACCATCGTCAGCACTTTTGGAATTTTTTACGGATTTGCGGAAGTGGCTGAAACTGGTCAGGAAATCTGGACTAATTTGCGGGCAGCATTCACGCCGCTCTCATCCGCTTCCTTCCTGATCTTTATTCTTTTGTCACCGCCTTGTTTTGCCGCTATCAGCTCGATCAGACGTGAGATGAACAGCAGCAAGTGGACGCTCTTTGCGGTAAGTTATATGACCGCTTTGGGCTACGTGAGCGCCTTGATCGTTTATCAATTGGGAAGCTGGATTTCAGGTGCTGATTTTAACCTTTGGACCGGGATAGCTTTGAGTTTTGTAGCTGTCTTGATTTGGCTGCTCTTCAGACCCGCGCCGCGTAAAAGAGCCTCTTTGCAAAATTCGAAGGCCGAAGCGTAAGGGAAAGATGACAGCAACAATTATCATCAGTATTATCCTTGCTCTGATTGTGGGCTTGATCCTTTATCGTTTGATCAGCAATTCCAGGTCAGGGAGGGGGCAATGTGGGGGATGTGCTTTTTCCGGCACTTGTGCGGCAGCCAGGCAGCTGGAGAAAAAAGCTGAAAACAATTGTTCACATCTGCATTGATAGTCTGGCTATCGAGGATGAACAACGCTGGAAAGCATCCGTCTGCATTCCTGCTGCTAACAGCTAATCGATAAAACTCAGTGGGCAATTCCATACAAACAAGAGATTCTATAGTAGAATTGCCGGGCACTTGAATTTGCTACAGAAAATCATCTGTTAATTCGAAAAAGTCCTTGCAATCTGAAGAGGATTGTGCTATATTTGATAGGCTACCCAGTGGGTAGTTATTTGTGTGACAATTTAAGAATGCGTCCTGCGTGGGCAGACGGCTTCACAGGGACCATTGACTGAATTGTGCGGAGATGATGCGGCTTGCCCAGGCCGACAGTCTCGCAAGAATACTTAAACAGGAGAATAGTATGTTAAAAGGGCTTATAGGAAAAAAGATCGGTATGACCCAGATCTTCGATGGAGACGGCCGCGCCGTCCCGGTGACATTAATCGAAGCTGGGCCATGTTTCGTTTCCCAGGTCAAAACTGTTGCTGAAGATGGCTACAACGCTGTTCAGTTGGCTTTTGACGAGGTGAAACCCAAACGACTCAGCAAGGCTGAGCTTGGTCATCTCAAGACCAATAAACTCCCCCCGGTGCGCACTCTGCGTGAGTTCCGCACCAGTAAATTAGACGGCATTAATGCCGGTGATGAGCTTAACGCTTCCGTTTTTGAAGTCGGCGATTATGTCGATGTCATTGGTACCTCCAAAGGCAAAGGTTTTGCCGGTTCCATGAAGCGTTGGGGCTTCGGTGGTGGACCTATGACGCATGGTCAGTCTGACCGACAGCGTTCCCCCGGTTCTTCCGGTTCTGGCACGACCCCAGGTCGTGTTTTCAAAGGCAAACGCCGCCCGGGACGTATGGGCAATGTCCGGGTGACCTCATCCCACATCCGTGTTGCTTTGGTTGATCCCGAGCGCAACCTGATTGCTGTCCAGGGCTCTGTTCCTGGCTCAAAGGGTGGCACTGTGATGATCAAGGCTGCCCGCAAGCAGTAAGCGCTTGTGTTGAATGGAGTATGTGAACATGAAAGTCGATGTATATAACTTAAAAGGTGAAAAGACTGATAGCGTTGATCTGCCCGAAAATATTTTCGCCGCAGCCATCAACGTTGATCTGATGCACCAGGCGTATCAGCGCCAGATGGCAAATGCCCGTTTGGGTACTCACAACACCAAGCGCCGCGGTGAAGTCCGTGGTGGCGGTGCCAAACCCTGGAAACAAAAGGGTACTGGCCGCGCTCGTCGGGGTAGCATGATTTCTGCCCAGTCAGTTGGTGGTGGACGTATCCACACACCCAAGCCACGCAGTTATTTCCAGGCTATGCCCAAGAAAATGCGCCGGGCCGCTTTGCGCTCAGCCCTGACCGTAATTGCTAATGACCAGAAGATTGTCATGGTTGATAGCTTCGAGATGAAAAATAGCAAGACCTCTGAACTCTCCAAAGCTCTCAAAGCCCTGGCTGGCGATAAGCGCGCTTTGGTATTGGTTCCTGACAAGAGTGAAAAATCAGAAAATCTGATCAAATCCGGACGCAACCTGGCTGAGGCCAAACTGCTGCAGGCAAATTACCTGAACATCCGTGATCTGCTCAGTTTTGAAAAAGTAATTATCCCACTTGCTTCACTGGATGTGATCAAGGGTTATTTGGGATAGGAAGGTGAAGCAGAATGACTATTTCCGTTTTTGATATCCTGCGGCGCCCCGTCGTAACTGAAAAATCAAACTATTTGGCTACCAAACTTAACCAATATGTGTTTGAGGTAAACAGCGATGTGACCCGTGAACAGGTCAAAACAGCTGTTGAAACCGCTTTCGATGTCGACGTTGTGCGCGTTAATATCATTAATCTGCCCGCCAAGGCACACCGCAACTCCCGCAGCCGCAGTTTGGTTTTGCGAAGCAGCGGTTACAAAAAAGCGATCGTGACCCTCAAGCAGGGTGACAGTATCCCTGTGTTTGAAGGAGTGGAATAATGGCTGTTAAAGTATATAAACCGAAGACTCCAGGTCAACGCCACAAGACCAGTTATACCTTCGAAGAAATCACCAAGAGTAAACCCGAACGCAGTCTGACTGTTCTTCGCAAAAAGCATTCCGGCCGCAACTCGATGGGGCGTATAACCGTCCGCCATCGTGGTGGTGGAGCCCGCCGTCAGATCCGTATCGTAGATTTTAAGCGCGATAAAGTAAACATTCCCGCTAAAGTCGCCGCGATCGAATATGATCCCAACCGCAGCGCCCGCCTGGCACTGTTGAACTATGCCGACGGTGAGAAACGCTACATCATCGCTCCGATCGGTGTCAAAGTTGGCGATAAGCTGATGTCCGGTACTAATGTTGAGATCCGCCCCGGCAATAATTTGCCCCTGGCAAATATCCCGGTTGGTACCACTGTTCACGCCATCGAACTGCACCCTGGCAAGGGCGCTCAGATGGTTCGCTCAGCTGGCACTTCGGCTCAATTGTTAGCCAAAGAAGGCAGATACGCTCAAATTCGTATGCCATCGGGTGAGGTTCGCCTGGTTTTGCAGGAATGCACCGCTTCAATCGGTCAGGTTGGTAATGTTGAACACAGCAATATCAAACTTGGTAAAGCTGGTCGCAAACGCCATATGGGACGCCGTCCTGAAGTTCGTGGCACCGCGATGTCCCCGAGAGACCATCCCCATGGTGGTGGTGAAGGACGTTCGAACATTGGTATGCCTGGTCCCAAGACACCCTGGGGTATTCCTACCCTTGGTTACAAGACCCGCCGGAACAAGCGCACGAATGACATGATTGTTCGCCACCGCTCAAAAGCTAAACGCAGATAGCGGTTGAAGAGACAGAAAAGGAAATTGAAATGTCGCGATCATTGAAAAAAGGGCCATTTGTAGACCCGAAATTATTGAAAAAAATTGAAGACATGAACCAGAAGGGCGAAAAGAAAGTCCTTCGAACCTGGAGCCGCGCAAGCGTTATCTTCCCCCAGATGGTTGGCCACACGATCGCCGTGCACAACGGCCGCCGCCATGTTCCGATCTATGTTACTGATAACATGGTTGGACATCGTTTGGGCGAATTTGCACCCACCCGCTGGTTCCGCGGTCATGTCGCAGAAAAAGCTGGAAGGTGAGGTAAGAGATGGCACAGGAAATTACTGCTAAACTCTCTAACTTCAGAGAATCTGCCCAAAAAACCCGCCTGGTAGTTGACCTGGTGAGAGGTAAAAAGGTTACAGAAGCCCTGGATATTTTGAGCCTGACCCCCAAGAAGGCTGCCAAGCCTGTACGTAAGCTGATTTATTCGGCCATGTCAAATGCTGAAGAGAATTTTGGCGTGAGCCGTGATGACCTCGTCGTTTACCGGATCTTCGCAGACGAAGCCCGCACACGAAAGTGGCGTGAGTTCGGTGCACGCGGTCGATTTAAACCCTTGTTGAGACGTAGTTCTCACGTGACCGTTGTATTACGCGAAGTCGAGTAGAGGTAAGGAGCAAACTATGGGTCGAAAAGTACATCCGATTGGTTTTCGTCTTGGTATCAACAAACCCTGGCTAGGACGCTGGTACGCTGAAGGCAAAGATTACACCGAACAGCTGCATCAAGATATTGATCTGCGCAAGATGGTTATGGCTGAAACTGAACGTGCTGGTGTTTCTACTGTTGAAGTGGAACGCTATCCCGGCAAAGTTAAGGTCACCCTTCATACCGCAAAACCAGGTATTTTGATTGGTCGCAAGGGCGAAAACGTTAAGGAAATTAGATCAAAACTTGAAGCTCTGACAGGTAAGAAGATCGATTTGGAAGTCAAAGAGATCAAATCTGCTGATACTGACGCTTTCTTGGTTGCCAATAATATTGCCAGCCAACTGGAACGCCGCATCAGCTACCGCCGGGCTATGAAACGAGCAATTCAACAGGCTTTACGCCAGGGCGCTGAGGGTATCAAAGTCTCAGTCTCCGGTCGTTTGTCCGGCGCTGAAATGGCTCGCCGGGTAACCCTGCGTGAAGGTCGCGTACCGCTGCAGACTCTGCGCGCGGATATCGATTTCGCTCGGGCTTCCGCAACGACTACCTTCGGTCAGATTGGAATCAAGGTTTGGATTTATAAAGGCATCGTCATCGATCAATCTGAAGACAAGGTTGAATCAACCGAGGGTGTTTATGTTAGCGAGTAATTATCTAAGCGAGTGAGGTAGCAGATTATGTTGATGCCAAAGAGAGTAAAGTACCGCAAGCAGATGCGCGGCCGTATGAAAGGGAAATCCTATCGCGGCGCAGCGGTCAACTTCGGTGACTATGGATTGAAAGCCCTGGACTGTGGTTATTTGACTTCGCGTCAAATCGAGTCCGCCCGCCGCGCTATTGTTCATGAAATGAAACGTCGCGGTAAGGTTTGGGTGCGTGTCTTCCCAGACAAGCCCTATACCAAACGTGCAGCAGAAACCCGTATGGGTAAAGGCAAGGGCGCTGTGGATCATTGGGTGGCTGTTATTCGCCCCGGCAGGATCTTGTTTGAAGTAGGTGGTACAGACAGTGAAACTGCAGCCGAAGCTTTGAACAGAGCCCGCTATAAACTTGGTTTTAAAACCAAAATTGTATCTAGAGAAACGTTAGGAGAAGGTTCATGAACGCCAAAGAAGTAAGAGAACTTTCTACAGAAGAAATTAAAACCAAACTCATCAACACCCGGCAAGAACTGATGAACTTGCGCTTCCAGATGGTGACCGGTCAGCTGACCGATACAAGCCGCTTCAAAGTGGCCCGTCGGGATATCGCTCGTCTCGAAACCGTCCTTAACCAACGTGTGCAAAGTGAGAAGGAAGGTAAGAAATGAACAAACGACGTCGTTTAACCGGTATTGTTAAGTCCAACAAAATGGACAAAACTGTCATCGTTGAAGTGACCCGTACTTTCCAGCACCCTTTATATAAGAAGGTTGTGCGCAGCACGAAAGCATACAAGGCTCACGATGAGCTCGGCTGCAATCTTGGCGATAAGGTCGTCATCGTTGAAACAGCACCATTTTCTGCTACTGTCACCTGGGCGGTTGAAGAAATCGTCAAGGTTGAGATCCGCCAGGAAGGCGTCGAGACAGTAGAAGAGATGATTGAACAAACAATCAGTGTTCTGGAAGCCGATGAAGAAGTTGAAGCTGAAGAAGTCGAGACCGAAGAAGTTGAGACTGAAGAAGTTGAAACTTTAGAAGAAGTAACTGTAGAAGCGGCTGAAGAAGTCGAAGAAGAAGTTGCTGAAGTCGTTGAAGACGAAGAAGAGGAAGCGGCATGATTCAACAGGAAACTCGTTTAGTTGTCGCTGATAACACTGGCGCTAAAGAGATCCTGGTTATCCAGGTTGTTGGCGGAACCCGCCGACGCTATGCCAGAGTTGGAGATATTGTCACAGCAACTGTCAAGAGCGCGACCCCGCAGGCTTCTGTTAAGAAGAGTGAGATCATCAAGGCTGTTGTGGTCCGCACTGCCAAGGCTTACCGCCGGGCAGACGGCTCAAGCATCCGCTTTGACGACAATGCTGCCGTTGTACTTGATAATGATGGCGTGAACCCGCGTGGAACACGTATTTTTGGCCCGGTCGCGCGCGAATTGCGTGAAAAAGGCTACATGAAGATTGTTTCATTGGCTCCGGAAGTACTGTAGTCAATGCTAGGAGTATGCAAATGAAGATGAAGATCCGGAAAGGTGATCGCGTTCGCGTTATGCGCGGTGACGAAGAAGACAAAAACAAAGTCGGTGAAGTCATTCGCGTGTTGCCCAAAGAGAACCGAGTTGTGGTTCAGGGCGTGAACATGGTAAAAAAGCATCAGAAGCAGACTCAATCGAGCGGTAAGACGATCCCGGCGGGTATTCGTGAATTCGAAGCCCCCATCGATCTGTCAAACGTAGCCCTGGTTGACCGAGCCTCTGAGAAAGAAGCGAAAGAAACTCGCCGTACAAGTAAAGCCAAAGGCGCTGAAGATACAAAAGCTGAAAAGAAAACGAGCCGCCGCAAAAGCAGCACCGAATCGAAGGTTGGGAAAACCAAAACCAGCAAAAAATCAGAAGCCAAAGGCGAGTAAGGCGCAGGTGAGCAGATATGAACAGACTACAAGAACAATATAACAATGAAATTGCACCCGCTCTTTATAAAGAGTTGGGGCTGACCAATGTCATGCAGATCCCGCGTATCACCAAAGTTGTCGTCAACATTGGTGTGGGCGAAGCCCTGGATAATCCCAAGGCTCTGGATGCTGCCGTGAACGATCTGACCATTATTACCGGTCAGAAGCCTGTTGTCATCGCCGCCAAGAAAGCTATTTCCAACTTTAAGCTGCGCGAAGGCCGTCAAATCGGCATGAAAGTAACTTTGCGCGGTTATAAGATGTGGTCTTTCTTGGACCGCCTGATCAATATCGCGCTGCCCCGTGTGCGTGACTTCCGCGGTATTTCAGCCGACTCTTTTGATGGCCGTGGCAACTATACCCTTGGTTTAAACGAACAATTGATCTTCACTGAAATTCAGTATGACAAAATCGATAAAGTTCGTGGTATGGAAGTCAGCATTGTAACAACTGCTGAAAATGACGATCAAGCCCATGAGCTGCTGCGCAAGTTCGGCATGCCCTTCAGGAAGGATAACTAATGGCAAAAAAGTGTATGCAATACCGTGAAATGCGGCGCAAATATGAAGGTCGCGTTGTGAATCGCTGTCGGGTATGTGGAAGACCGCGTGGTTATATGCGCAAATTCGGCCTTTGCCGTATTTGTTTTCGTGAATTAGCACTCCAGGGAAAACTCCCCGGTGTGACCAAATCATCCTGGTAATTAGACCTGGAGGGATAAGAATGACTATAACAGATCCAATTGCCGATATGTTAACCAGAATTCGTAATGCCGCTGCCGCCGGTAAGACCGTGGTTGCGATCCCGAATTCCAAACTCAAAAGTGAGTTAGCTCGCATCTTAGTCGAAGAAGGCTACGTTGAGAGTTATGAAGTTGTCGATGGAAATACGGAAGCTGCAAAAGTTTTGCATGTGAAGTTGAAATACATCGGTGAAAGACGCAACCGCCGCTCATTAATTACTGGAATAGAACGCGTAAGCCGCCCTGGCTGTCGCGTCTACGCATCCAAGAAAGAGATCCCCTGGGTCCTTTCGGGCATCGGTATCGCGATTTTATCAACCCCTAAAGGGATCATGACTGGCCACCGTGCCCGCAAAGTTGGCATCGGCGGCGAAGTCCTCTGTAAGGTTTGGTAGGAGGAAGAAATGTCGCGTATAGGTAAAATGCCCATCACCCTGCCCAAGGGTGTGGAAGTAAAAATCGATGGAAAAAAGGTCAGCGTTAAAGGCCCCAAAGGCGAGCTGGAAGAAACCTTTTCTCCATTAATTGACATCAAAATGGAAGATGGCACGATCGAGGTCACACGTCCCAATGACGAACCTCATGTGCGCGCTTTACACGGTACCACCCGCGCATTGCTGAACAACATGATCGTTGGCTGCAGCGAAGGCTTTGTGAAAGTACTGGAATATAAGGGCGTTGGTTATCGTGCTGAGTTGAATGGTAAAGACCTGGTCTTAAACCTGGGCTATTCCCATCCCATCGATGTTCCTGCCCCTGACGGTATCAGCTTTGACGTGGATGCCAAGGCCCGAACAATCAAAGTAATGGGACGCAATAAACACCAGGTTGGGTCGATTGCTGATGAAATTCGCAAATTACGCCCGCCGGAACATTATCATGGAACTGGTGTTCGTTATATGAACGAAGAAGTTAAACTGAAACCTGGTAAGGCTGGAAAGACTGGTAAGTAGAGGTAAAGACTATGGCAAAGAAATCAAAAAATCAAGCTCGCTTACATCGCCACGCTCGTGTACGCAAGAAGGTATTTGGTACACCAGAACGCCCGCGCATGAACGTTTTCCGCAGCATCAGTGAGATTTATGTGCAAATCATAGATGATCACAGCGGAAAGACTTTGGTATCTGCCTCCAGCATTGATACTGTTCTGCGAGATCAGGTGAAAGGCAAATCCAAACTGGAACAAGCTCACATGGTTGGTGAAGAAGTTGCCAAACGCGCCAAAGCGAATGGCATAACCACTGTGGTCATGGACCGCGGCGGCTATATTTACACCGGCCGGGTGAAAATGCTTGCTGAAGGCGCCCGCAAGGGTGGACTGGAGTTCTAAAAGAGGAAATTATGGATGACTATCAATCATTAGAATCACAATATGACGAACGTGTTATTGATATTGCCCGTGTAGCCAAAGTTGTCAAGGGCGGTCGCCGGTTCTCTTTTAGAGTAACCATTGTCGTTGGTGACAACAACGGAAACGTTGGTTTGGGCACCGGCAAAGCCGGCGCTGTGCCGGACGCGATGCGTAAGGCCACAGAACGTGCTTATAAGAACATGCGCAAGATCAGCTTGATGGGCACTACCATTGCTCATGAAGTTACCGGCGCTCAAAGCGGCGCGAAAGTGTTGCTGAAACCTGCCTCTGCTGGTACTGGTGTTATCGCCGCTGGTGGTGTCCGCGCTGTTTGTGAAGCCGCAGGCATCAAAGACATTTTGACAAAATCATTGGGCAGCAATAATATGCTCAATATCGTTCAGGCAACTTTTGACGCGCTCTCACAGTTAAAATCTCCCCAGATGGTAGCTTCTGAACGCGGTAAAGACGTTGCTGATGTAACCCCTTATTGGGAACGGAGGAAAAATGGCTAAGAAAGAAAAGAGCAAAACTCTCCGTGTCAAGCAAGTAAAGAGCGGTATTGGTTATCCCGTTCGTACGAAGAATACACTCAAAGCCCTGGGCTTCCGCAAAGTTGGTGATGTCGTTGAACATCAGGCTAACGATGCCCTGTTAGGTATGCTGGACAAGGTCTCCCATTTGGTTGAGATCGAAACAGCCGATGAGGAGAAGTAAGCATGCAATTACACGATCTTAAACCCAATCAGGGTGCAAAGAAGAACCGCAAGCGAGTCGGTCGTGGCACTGGTAGCGGCTGGGGCAAAACTGCCGGCCGTGGTACCAAGGGCCAAAACTCCCGCTCTGGAGGAGGCGTCCGACCCTACCACATGGGCGGCAACCTGCCTTTTTATCGCAAACTGCCGTTCCTGCGCGGTGAAGGTTTTACCCCTCGCAACCGTGTCCGCTATGCCGAGGTCAATTTGGATTCTCTGCAAGGCTTCGAAGCTGGCAGTGAAATTACCCCCGAGACTCTCAAAGAAGCTGGTTTGCTGAAAGGCAAAGGGCTGCCGATCAAAATTTTGGGACGCGGCGATGTAAAAGTTGCCTTGAAAGTTAAAGCTCACAAAGTGACCGAAGGCGCACGCCAGAAAATCGAAGAGGCCGGTGGCAGCATTGAGACCATCGAGCTGGCATAACTAAGGAGTTTACCTGATGAAACGATCATCCTGGCGCTATTTATGGAAATCTGAGGATATCCGCAACAAACTGCTGATATCCTTGCTCTTGCTGGCAATTTATCGCTTGGCAGCGAACATTCCGGTTCCCGGAATCGATCGCGTGGCTGTAAGTCAATTGTCCCAGGTGACAGGCGCCGGTAGAAACCTGGTCAACTTGCTTGACCTGTTATCGGGTGGCGCGGTTTCGAACTTCTCCATCCTTGCAATGGGTGTCTACCCTTACATTACCGCTCAAATTATTCTGCAATTGCTGACCCCGGTCATCCCGGCTTTGGAACGCAAGATGCAGGATGACCCGCGAGAAGGTCGGATCTGGATGGAAAAATGGACTGTGATCCTGACCATCCCGATGGCTTTGCTCTCCGCTTTTGGTCAGATCAACATCTTCAATCAAATGCTTGAAGGTAGTTCGATCATCTCCAGGTGGGGCTTCTCCGGCGAAAACCTGATGCCAACTGTGGCTGCCATCATCTCCATGGTTGCAGGCACCATGTTTGGTATCTGGATCGGTCAGCTTATTTCTGAGTACGGTCTGCGCAATCAGGGTCTATCCCTGATCATTTTTGCCGGTATCGTCTCACGCTTCCCGGTCTCCATCGCCCGGATGGTAGCCAACAGCGAGCCCTGGTGGGTCTTTGTTGTGGTTATTTTGTTATTTATTCTTACTATTGCGGCAATCGTTTACGTTCAGGGCGGCCGCCGGAATATTCCGGTGCTTTTCCCCGGACGACGCATCGGCAACCGCATGTCCATGCCCGTACGCAGCCAATTGCCCCTGATGGTCAATATGGCCGGCATGATCCCGATCATTTTTGCCCAAAGCTTCCTGACTTTCCCGGCCATCCTTTCCTCCTTCTTCCTGAATTCTCAGGTGAAATGGATCGCGAGCGCCTCAAACTGGATGTATCAAGCTTTTGGCGGCGACACCTGGTGGTATCCACTGCTCTTCTTCGTTTTGGTTGTGGCATTCGCGTATTTCTATACCGATGTTCTTTTTGCCCAGCAAAATTATGGCGAAAACCTGAAGAAACAGGGTGCTCAGATCCCCGGTGTTGTACGGGGTAAACCCACGCAAGATTATTTGACCCGTGTGCAACGGCGCATTACTTTGCCAGGAGCTTTCTTCCTTGGTTTGGTGGCAGTCCTGCCTTACATCTTGACTTTTCTCCTGCCAGAAGGCAGTAACGGTGTCGGTTTGATGCAGGCCTCTGGTTTGCTGATTGTTGTCGGCACCATCCGTGAAACTGTTGAGCTGATTGAGACTGAACTGCGCATGCACGGTTACGATGACAGGTTGATCAACTAGCTTTTCTTAGGAGAACAATGAACGAAAAAGCTACTTACATCGTCATGTTAGGTCCTCCAGGTGCCGGCAAAGGCACCCAGGCAAAGATCATTGCCGAAGAACTTGGTTTGGTCCATGTTTCTACGGGAGATTTATTCCGCGAGAACCTGAGCAATGAGACAGAATTAGGCAAACTTGCCGCAAGTTTTATGACCAAGGGCGAGCTTGTGCCAGACGATGTGACCATTGCCATGGTTGAAGAGCGCTTGGGCAGGGAAGACTGCCAAAAAGGCGCTGTTTTAGATGGCTTTCCGCGTACACCAGCCCAGGCTGAGGCATTAGCTGCCCTGCTTGAACGCTTTGGTGGACAAGTGGACCTGGTACCCTTCATCAAAGTGCCTAATGAGACTTTGATTGAACGCCTGAGCGGCCGCTGGATGAGTAAATCCGGTCGGGTTTACCATGCTCTTTATAACCCGCCAAAAGTACGCTGGATCGATGATGTAGACGGCACAGAACTTTACCAAAGAGAAGATGACAAACCTGAAACGGTGGCCCACCGCATCGATGTTTATTATGAACAGACCTCTCCCCTGATTGAATATTATCTGTCAGACGGGATCCTGGTCGAAATCGATGGCACTCAGGAGATTGACAAGGTCACTGAAGATATTTTGAAAGTAGCAAAGGCTTAGATGTACGGTTTTAACTCGAGGATAAACATCAAGTCTGCTTCAGAAATCGCGATTATGCGTGAAGCGGGCAGACTGAACCGTCAGACGCTTGAAGCTGTCAAAGCTGCAATTGCTCCCGGTGTAACCACCGGCGAGCTTAATGAAGTGGCAGAAAGCTTTCAGCACCAGCACGGTGTTTATTCTCCGTTCAAAGACTATGACCCCGGCAATGGTGTGCCTTTCCCTGGCAGCATTTGCACCAGCATTAATGAAGTATTGGTGCACGGCATTCCAGGCAACCGCAAACTTGTGGAAGGCGATATCATTTCAGTGGATTGTGGGACTGTCTATCAAGGCTTTGTTGGCGACGCCGCTTTTACCGTCGGTGTGGGAGAAATTTCCCGCAAGGCGCAGCACCTGATCGATGTGACCGCTAAAGCTCTGGAAATTGCTACTGCTTTGATGGTGCCCGGCAATCACAGCGGTGATGTTGGTGCCGCGGTGGAAGAGTACGTCAATAGTGAAGGTTATTACTGCACCCATACCTATACCGGGCATGGGGTTGGCAGAGAAATGCACGAAGATCCACAATTGCCCAATTATGGTCAGCGTGGAACTGGATTCCTTCTTCGTGAAGGAATGACAATTGCGATTGAACCCATGGTCCTGGTTGGCACACGTCAAACCAGGGTTTTGGATGATCAATGGACGGTAGTATCCCGCAACGGAGGCTTGACCGCTCATCAGGAAAATACGATCGCCGTAACCAAAGACGGTCCCTTAGTACTGACGAGTTTATAGAAAAGCCTTGCTAAGAGCGAGAGAAACATATATAATAGGAACTTTGCGGATAGAAGAAGGAGACTGACTGATGAAAGTATCAGCTTCAATTAAAAAGCGCTGTAACAAGTGCAAGATCGTCAAACGAGAAGGTCGATTGTACGTAATTTGCACAAACCCAAGACACAAACAGCGACAAGGATAAGGTAAAAGAATATGGCACGTATTGAAGGTGTTGACCTCCCGCGCAATAAGCGCATTCAGATTGGCCTGCGATACATTTACGGTATCGGCCCTAAAGTAGCTGATCGGATTTTGGACGCTACTGGCGTGGATCCTGACATTCGTGTAAAGGATCTGCCAGAGGACGAGGTAACAAAACTCCGTGAATATATCGGTCAGAACATAACTGTGGAAGGTGACCTGCGTCGTGAAGTTCAAATGAACATCAAGCGTCTGGTCGAAATCGGCTGTTATCGTGGCTTACGCCACCGCCGAAACCTGCCAGTACGCGGGCAAAACACCCGCACCAACGCACGCACGCGCAAGGGTCCCAAACGTACAGTGGCTGGACGCGGTCGCCGTCGCGGAGCAACCAAGAAATAAGATCAATATACTGACTTTATGGTTCAGTGGGTGGGGTTCCCTTTCTCCCCAGCGGCAACCATGTTGAACCGAAGTTGTATTTGAAAGATTGAGTGAGGAAGAACTATGGCAAAACAAGCACGTACAGCGCGACGAACTACGGGTTCCCGCAAAGTCAAACGCCAGATTTCAACAGGACAGGTCCATGTTTATGCGTCCTTTAATAACACCATCGTTACGGTGACTGATCTCCAGGGCAACACTGTTTGCTGGGGCAGCTCCGGTTCAGCTGGTTTTAAAGGTTCCCGCAAAAGCACACCTTTTGCTGCCAGAATGGCTACAGAACAGACCATCAAAGTTGCCCAGCAAATGGGCATGCAGGAAGTGGAACTGTTTGTCAAAGGCCCCGGCCCCGGTCGGGAAGCTGCCATTCGCGCCGTCCAGGCATTAGGCTTGAAAGTGATCAAAATCACTGACTTGACCCCCGTGCCCCATAACGGTTGCAGGCCTCCAAAGAAACGCCGCGTGTAGTACAAGAAAAAAAAGGATTAAGGTATTATGGCAAGATATACAGATGCAGTTTGTCGATTATGCCGCCGTGAAGGTGAGAAGCTGTTCCTAAAAGGAGCCCGCTGTTACACCCCCAAGTGCGCATTTGAAAAAAGACCCTATGCCCCTGGCATGCATGGCAAAATGAACGCAGCCCGACCTGGTCGTCAATCCGACTATGGCAAACAGCTGCGCGCAAAACAGAAAGCCCGCCGGGTCTATGGTATTTATGAACGTCAGTTTCGTCGTTTTTACGGCCAGGCAGTTGCAATGCGTGGTCAAACTGGTACCAACCTGTTGACCATTCTTGAAACTCGTTTGGCAAACGTCGTCTATCGCTTAGGCTTTGGAGCCAGCCGAGCACAGGCACGCATCCTGGTCACCCATGGTCATTTTTTGGTCAATGGTCGCCGGGCTGATATCCCTTCATACGGGATCAGTGTGGATGACGTCATCAGTGTTCGCGAATCTTCCAAGGAAAACGCTTACTTCAAGCACTTGCGTGAAGAAGCTGAAGGGCGCACAGTGCCCACCTGGTTGGCACGCGATTTGAATAATCTGTCCGGTCGCATGCTGCGTACCCCAGAGCGCTCTGAAATTGATGGTAACCTCAACGAACAATTGATCGTTGAATACTATTCTCGCTAATCAGAAGACTAGTACAGTCTTTCCTGATCGTTAGACTGATTAGAGGTAAACCGTGACAAGAATTATGGAAATGGTATCACCAAAAGTAGAGCGAACCGAAGAGCTCCGGAACTATGGAAAATTCTCCATCAGTCCCCTGGAGCGCGGTTTTGGCGTGACCCTCGGGAACGCCCTGCGACGCATCCTGCTTTCTTCATTGGAAGGTGCCGCTGTCACATCCGTACACTTCACTGATGTAATGCATGAGTTCAGCACAATTGAAGGTGTTCGCGAGGATGTGATCCAGGTCATGTTGCAAATCAAATTACTGCGCTTTAAGCTGCATAATGTTGATTCCGCAAGTATTCACCTGGAAGTAAATGGCGTTGGCACCATTACTGGTGCTGATATTGTCTGTCCCCCAGAAGTTGAGATCATCAACCCTGATTTGTATCTCTTCAGCATCAACGAAAACAAAGCGCATGTTGAAATGGATATGACTGTGGAAACTGGTCGAGGGTATATCCCCGCGACTGACCGTTCGGACCGCCTGGCAATTGGTGTCTTACCTGTAGATGCAATCTTTTCGCCTGTCCGACGTGTAAACTGGGAAGTTACCAGTGCCCGTGTTGGTCACAGTACAGATTATGACCGCCTTACACTCGAAATCTGGACAGACGGAACAGTATCACCTGAAAAGGCTTTGATTGAGTCATCTCGCATCCTCATGCGCCAACTGAGCATCATCAGCGGTACAAGTGAAGAAATGCTGACCAAGCCGATGGAAGCCAAAGAAGTTGAACAACCAGTCGTCAACAGAGATTTGATCGAAACACCGATCGAAGCACTGGATTTGGGCGTTCGCGTTTTCAATTCCCTCAAACGCACCGGAATCACGACGGTTGGTGATGTGATCGAGCTCCTGGACAAAGGTGAAAGCGCAATGCTTTCCATCCGCAATTTTGGAGAGAAAAGCCTGACAGAGCTGATGGATAAGATGATCGAAAAAGGCTATTTGGAAGAAGAAGTGGAGAAAGAGTAATGCGGCACCAGATCAAAGGATATCGTCTCAACCGCAGTATGGGTCACCGTACCTCCATGCGCAAGACGATGATAAAACAATTATTTGAACATGAAAGAATTCAGACGACCCTTGCCAAGGCCAAGTCAATTCAGCCTGAAGCTGAAAAACTGATCACCCTGGCAAAGAACGCCCAAAAGGCTGATGAAGTCGCCAAAGTAAACGCCCGACGTCAGGCTGCAGCCGTACTAGGCAATGCCAGCGCCGATGTGGTTAAGAAATTATTTGATGATATTGCTCCGCGCTTTACCTCCCGCAAGGGTGGGTATACCCGCCTGCTGAAACTCGGACCCAGACTCGGTGACAACGCTGAGATGGTCGTGCTTGAGCTGGTCTCGGAATAATCGCGCGAAATGAAGTAAAGAGGCCTTTCCAGAAAGTTAGAAAGGCATGGCACATTACAAACTTATCCTCGCATACGAAGGCACGCAGTACAGCGGCTTTCAGCGGCAGAAAAACAAAACCAGTGTCCAGGGCGTTTTTGAAGATGCTCTGAGGTCAATTGGCTGGCAGGGCAGGAGTATCCTGACTGCTGGACGAACCGATACTGGTGTGCACGCCAGCGCTCAGGTGATCGCCTTCCAGTTTGACTGGAAACACGGCGATTTCAAATTACTGAAAGCGCTGAATGCCAATCTGCCGAATGATATCCAGGTTCAGAGACTGGAGCAGACAGGAGCGCGCTTCCACCCCCGTTACGACGCTCTTGCCCGCAGTTATCGCTACCGTCTGTACTGGCAACTTGCCCGCGACCCCTTAAGGGATCGATTCGCCTGGCGATTGGATTCAGCTCCGGATCTTGATTTAATGAACCGGGCTGCCCAGCACCTGATTGGTGAGCACGACTTCAGAGCATTTGGCAGAGCCATGACTGAAGGAGGCAGCACCATAAGACGAGTCGAGCACGCCCTATGGCAAAAGACGGACGATGACACGATGGAATTTTCCATCACTGGTAACGCCTTTCTTTACCACATGGTGCGGCGGATCGTTTTTGTACTGGTAAAAGTGGGCTTTGAACAAGCACAGCCCGAAATTTTCAGGCAGGCACTTGAAACTGGTACTTCAGGCTTTGATGCCCTGGCACCGGCAAGAGGCCTGACATTAACAGAAGTGCGCTACGCTGAGGATAGTAATGAAAATAGTTTGCCCAGGCTGGATGGCCAGGGTATGTATTTTGAAAACGGAGAAGTTTAAAGTGGATAAAACATACGTTCCTAAAGGACAAGTTACCGGCGAGTGGTACCTGGTGGATGCCACCGGTAAAACCCTTGGCCGCCTTGCGACCAGAATCGCAGAAGTACTCATTGGCAAACACCGCCCTGACTATACCCCTGGTGTGGTCTTGGGTGATCATGTGGTTGTGATCAACGCAGAGAAAATTGCTGTGAATCCAACCCGTGTTGAAGAGAAAAAATATTATCGTCACTCCGGATATCCCGGTGGTTTGCATGTGGTGGAATTCACCCGGCAGCTCGAAACCCATCCTGACCGCATCATTAGTCTTGCAATCAGAGGTATGCTGCCCAAGAACCGCAACACCCAACGCTACCTGGATAATCTGAAGGTTTATGCGGGTCCTGAACATCCCCATCAGGCACAGAACCCCCAGCCTTTGGTCTTAGAGTAATAAAGAGGAATTATGGCACAATATATTGAAGCAATTGGTCGTCGCAAAGAAAGCACAGCCCGCGTAAGACTGTTCGAAGGCACTGGCGTTTTCACTGTCAATGACAAAGAACTTACTGACTATTTTCCCCGCTTAGGTGACGCGACCGCTATTTTGGGCCCCATCGAAGCCAGCGGAAAACCTGCCACTTCCTTTGATGTGACTGTAAAAGTTGAAGGCGGCGGCATTAGCGGTCAACGTGACGCTGTCAAGCTTGGTTTGGCGCGCGCCTTGGTCTCAATGGATGAAAACCTACGTCCCGTAATGCGTGAGCATGGTTTATTGACCCGCGATGCCCGTGTTAAGGAACGCAAGAAGCCAGGTCTCAAACGAGCCCGCAAGGCCCCCACTTACACAAAGCGTTAGTGTGGTTCCTTTTCTGCCAACACTCTGTGTTGGGCGGAAGAAACAAGATTTGCGTTACAATCAAAAGGCTGTCCTTTTTACCGGACAGCCTTTATTCGTAGAAAGATGGGAAATCAAAAAGTTATGGGATTCAAGGGTATCACGATCGTTGGATTGGGACCAGCAGGGACGGGCAGCCTCACCAAGGAAGCCTGGGATTGGCTGACACAATGCCAGCAAATCTGGGCGCGCACGCGCTTTCATCCGGTATTTTCTGAGCTGCCGGAAGGGATTGAAGTCTTTAGTTTTGACATTCTCTCTGATCAAGAAGAAACTGAAACTGTACTTGACCTGATCCCCGACAAATTGATGCAATTGGCTAAAGAAAATGAGGGTATTACTTACGCTGTACCGGGGAGCCCCTTCATTGCCGAGCAAACCGTCAGTCAATTGCTGGAAAAAATTGAAGGCACAGATATCGCTGTCAGAGTGATCGATGGGCTGAGCTTTCTTGAGCCGGTGTGTTCGGCTCTGGGTATAGATCCGCATCCAAAAATGGTTCTGGCAGACGCGCTTTACCTGGCTGGACTGGAAGTGCCCTTCTTCCCGGCTTCTATGCCTGCTCTTATCTCTCAAATTGTGCCTGGTCTGGAAGCCAGCGATCTCAAACTGACCCTGATGAACAACTACCCGGATGAATATCCGGTCAAATTGATCCATAACGCCGGACTGCCGGATGAAATGATTGAAGAAATCCCTCTATACATGCTGGATCAATCTGTGCACATCAGCATGATGACCACCCTCTATCTGCCCGCCCGGGAAAATGGGCGCGGCTTTGAGGACTTCCAGCAAATCATTGCCCGGCTGCGTGCTCCCGATGGCTGCCCCTGGGACAGAGAACAAACCCATTTGAGTTTGCGCCCTTATCTACTGCAGGAGAGTTACGAAGTTCTGGAAGCTCTGGATGAAGAAAGCCCGGAACACCTGAAAGAAGAGTTGGGCGATTTGCTGCTGCAAATCCTCCTGCACACCCAGATAGCAACGGAAGAACAAGACTTTAACATGACCGACGTGGTCGCCGCGATAAGTGAGAAAATTATCCGCCGCCACCCGCACGTTTTCAAAGATGTTCAGGTCGATTCTGTTGATAATGTCTTGAACAACTGGGAGCAGATCAAAGCGGAAGAACGCAAAAGTAACGGACAGGAACGCAAAAGCATGTTGGACGGCATCCCTAACGCCCTGCCAGCCTTGACCCAGGCTGATCAGATCCAGCAGCGTGCCAAACGGGTTGGCTTTGATTGGAAAACAATCGACCCGGTCATTGCCAAAATCCATGAAGAATTGAAAGAACTGGAAGAAGCAAACAGGGACGCGGAAAGGCAATCAGAGGCCGGGGATTTGCTCTTCGCGGTGGTCAATCTGATCCGCTGGTTGGAGATTGACCCGGAGATGGCTCTGCGGGAAACCAACGCTCGCTTCCGTAAACGCTTTGCCTATATCGAAGAAAAATCAGCTGAAGAGGGCAAGACTGTCGATCAGATGAGCTTTGAAGCACTGGACCAACTTTGGGAAGATGCAAAAGAATTTTTTATCAAATTGAATGATGAGGAAGCAAACCTTGAATAATCCAGAAAACCTGACAGGCAAAGCGGAAAGCTTGCTACCAAACCCTCCGGATGCTGTTGGCGAGCTTTGCCCTATCCCTGCCGCTGAATCAGCACTGGATAAGGCCGGGCGGCAAATTGCCCGCGGCGCAACCGTGATAATGCTTGCTTACATCATCAGCAATTTTGTTGGTTTGATCCGGGGCATGGTGGTTTCAAACGCCTTTGGAACAAGCGCTTCGCTTGATTCCTTCAATGCCGCCAACCGGGTGACCGAGCTGCTTTTCAACCTCACGGCTGGTGGCGCGCTGGGGTCGGCTTTTATCCCCATGTTCACCGGATACCTGACCCGCAAAGACCAAACAGGGGCCTGGAAGCTTGCTTCCGGGGTCATCAACACCGTTTTGCTCATTCTGATTTTGACTTCGGCTTTGATGTGGGTTTTCGCGCCGGCTCTGGTTGAGCACGGCCTGTTTGTGTTGGTCCCAGACTCAGTGCCGGCACAAATGGCGGAAACTGTCAGATTGCTGCGCATCATGCTGCCTACGGTGATCATTTTTGGCATCAGCGGTTTGGTGATGGGCATGCTTAACGCACACCAAGTCTTTTTGTGGCCGGCATTGGCTCCGGCTGCTTATTCAATCGGCATTATTCTTGGTGTTTTGCTTTTGCCCGAAAGCATGGGTATCTATCGCCTGGCTATCGGAACCGTCATGGGCGCGGCAGGGCATCTCCTGCTTCAGCTGCCCAGCTTGATGAGGCTGCCAGGCAAATTTTATGAACGCGCTGCAGGCTTTAAAAATGCCGCCGTCAGGCAGGTTTTAAAACTTATGCTGCCCCGCATTATTGGGGCGGGCGTGGTGCAGCTGAATTTTGTGGCCAACACAATTATCGGACTCTCGCTTGGAGAAGGGGCCGCCAGCGCCCTGGCCTGGGCTTTTATGATCATGCTTATGCCCCAGGCAGCCATTGCCCAATCAGCTGGAACGGCTTCACTGCCAACTCTGTCAGCTCAGATAGAGTTGGGTCAGACTGATCAGTTTAAGCAAACCCTGGCCAGGATCATGCGGGTCATGTTGTTGTTAGCCCTGCCGGCAAGCGTTGGGCTGATTTTGCTGCGGGTGCCTCTCATCCGGGTTTTATATGAACGCGGCAGTTTTGATGCCGTTTCGACCCAAATGGTGGCCTGGGCGCTGCTTTGGTACGCCGTTGGATTGATTGGTCACAGCTTGGTCGAAGTTCTCAGCCGGGCCTTTTACGCCATGCACGACACAAAAACACCGGTGATTGTGGGCGTATTAGCCATGACTGGCAATATTGCCCTGTCCTTTTTCTTTGCCTGGCTTTTTGGCCAAATCGGCTGGATGCCCTTGGGTGGGCTGGCGCTGGCCAACAGCACCGCCACGGCAGTGGAATGTGTGGCGCTGCTGGTGATTTTGCGCAAGCGTCTGGGTGGTCTGGAAGGCGGTCAAATCCTGCGCACTGGAAGCCAGGCCTTGATCGCAAGCGCCGTCATGGGCTTGAGTTTGCTGGCCTGGAACTTCTTGTTTATTGAGCGAAGCAAATATGTCGTTTTGGCGGGCGGTGTGACGCTTGGTTTGTTCGTCTACGCGATCATGCTCGGGCTGTTGAAAGTGCCCGAATTGCGCTCGGTTCTGAAGAAGCTCAAGTCTAAGCTGGCTGAAAAGGGCTGAAGGTACTGCCAAACACACTAACCAGTTGGTTGGTCAACTCTTTCGAACAAAAAAAATTGAATTTGGTGTTTTTAGCGCTTTGTGAGACCAAGAAGGCGCACTTAATTTTCGCTTGGGGTGAATAGTCTCGTTCCAAGCCATGGTTGGGCCTTAAGCGTCACAAAAGCAATGGACTCCAAATCCTTGTAGCAGGCTGGTTCTTTCTCACCTAACTAAATCGGATACGCTTGAAAGCCGATTGATGAAAATTGCTAAAAATTCCCCCTTGACATTATTACAAATGTAATTATATAATGCCATTATTACAATTGTAATAAACCCAAGGAGGCAGGAATGAAAAATTTATCTGAGAGCGAATTGGCAATCATGGTCAAGATTTGGGACGCTGGAAGACCGCTCAGTTTTGAAGAAATCTTTGACTCGGTCAAGGAAAGTAAGTGGTCTGAAGCAACCGTACGTACATTTATCCTGCGGATCATGAAAAAAGGGTATCTCGAAAGTGAAAAGTCAGGAAGAATCAGCCTCTATTCACCAAAAATCAGCAGGAAGTATCTTGATCGCCAAAGCCAATCTTTGATCTGCAAACTATACGACGATTCAGTTCAGAATTTTATTGCGGGGCTCTATCAGAACAATGCCCTCAGCAAACAAGACCTGCAGGAGTTAAAAACCTACCTGGAGGTGATATTAGAGGAGAGTTGATATGGAAAACATCCTCCTTTCCAGTTTGATGTTTTCGTTTCTGGCCTTGGGCGTTTTGTTGTTCCGAAAGTTTGGGGCAGATCGTTACTGCCCAAGATTAGCCAGGGCATTGTGGATCATTGTGATCTTGCGAATGCTGATTCCCTTCAATCCACTAGGCGAGCGAAGTCTGATCAAATTGCCCCATAATGCGTTGCTATCCAGAGAGATTCAAGCAACGGTTCCGGACTTTGTTTCAGGATTAGAAGCGCAGCCAGTCCTTGGAGAAAACGCGGAACCATCCCACGGAGAATTGACATCCTCCCAATTAATGGAAGGCGAACTGACTGCACCGGTTCTGGCCAGCAAATCAACGACGATCACTCTTGAGAAGGTCGCATTCTCTATTTGGCTGGCAGGAATGAGTGCCTCTTTTGCGTTAGTCGGATGGTCTCACTTTAAGTTCCATTCCGAGCTGAAACGACGAATCCAAAAAGTGGATGGGCGTGTGCTCGAGCGAATCCAGCAAGAACTTGGCCGCAAGGTGAAGGTCTACTCAGTTGAGAGCAACGAGAGCCCCATGGTGATCGGTGTGTTTAAACCAGCCATTGTTTTGCCCCGTCAGTTGTTGGAGCGAGCTACCGAAAAGGACATTCCCAAACAGTTAAAGTTCGTCTTACAACATGAAAATAACCATATTACACAAAAAGACCTGCTTATCAAAATGCTGTACTTGATTGGCAGATCGATCCATTGGTTCAACCCATTGGTTTATCTTATCGAATCTTGTCTGAACGAAGACATAGAACTGGCAACCGACGAATCTGTTACCAGGAAACTGGACGAGAGGCAGAGAGCAGCTTATTGTCTCTCAATATTGGAAGTGGCTGAAGTCTTGCCGGCGATGGCAAATAACTACTCCAGCCGCTTTACTGGAGATTTAGAGTCCATGAAAAAGCGAATTTCATCCCTATTTAACAAGAACCGGATCAAACATGGCAGAATGATCCTGGTTACGATTTTACTGGTGGCTTTCCTGACTATTGGTTTGGTGGGCTGTGAGATGCCTCTACCGGTGGAGGTCGAGACCTTGCCTGTCGAAACAGAAACCAGTGAACCGATTATAGAGCCTACAGAGATAGTAGAAGAGCAGACAGAGGAAGTGACCTCAGCTCAGGAGAATGCCTCAGAACAGACCATTCCGACCAACCCTGCTCCGCCTACGGTCGCGGAGAATATTGACCTGGACGAGCAAGTGCTCATCGAAGGCGGCACATTTTGGATGGGCTGTGATGATGAGAATAATGCTGGCTTCGGCTGTCGACAATCGGAGCTGCCTCGTCATGAGGTGACTCTGGACCCATACCTGATCGACCGTTACGAAGTCACCAACGGTCAATACCAAGTTTGTGTTGAGGCGGGCGTTTGCCAGGCACAAAGAATGATTCCGGATGGATTGTATGCAGAAACAGGACAATCCGATTCGGTTGCCAATTATCCGGTAACCAATATCAACTATGAAGACGCAAAAACCTATTGCAGTTTCGTCGGCAAACGCTTGCCAACCGAAGCTGAATGGGAGATGGCAGCCAGAGGAAGCAACGAGACCGTGTTCCCCTGGGGAAATGAGAATCCGGATTGTACCCAAGCAAACAGCCTGAATCCCTTGAACGCGACCGCATGTGTTGGAGGAATCATGCCGGTGGGAAGTTATCCAACAGGTTCCAGTAGTTACGGTGTGATGGATATGTCTGGAAATGTCTGGGAATGGGTTGCCGATGTTTATGACCCCGATTATTATGCCAATAGCCCGGCCGAGAACCCCACCGGACCAGAAAGTGGAAGCGAGTATGTGGTTAGGGGTGGTGGATTCGCTGGAAGCTGGTCATATTTGCGAAATTCAGCCAGATCGTATGACCTAGGCTTTTACAGCGGTGCTGATCTGGGCTTCCGCTGTGCCCAGGATGCGGATTAAAACGATTTAATTGTGGAGGCAGTCGTGACCGGGTTAGCTGTCAAAGCTCACAAGTTTGCTTCTGCCTCCCCAAGGTCAAAGATCGCGAAGCCGGTGGTGCCCAATTCTTCGTAGCTTTTGAAGCCAAAGGAACGATACCAATCATAGAGAGGCGTGTTCTCTTCCCTGGCATCGGTCATCAGGACGATCTGGCGCATACCCGTCAATTTTGCCAACATCTGGCGCATTAATTGTGAACCAACGCCTTGCTTATGGTAATCCGGGCGAACCAGAATATCCTGGATATAGGCAATCGTCTGCCCATCCGTGAGAGTACGGATCAGACCAACCAGCTTCTCATCCTCCCAGGCACTGATCACCAGACCGCTGTGCGTCAGCCCGGTTTGCAAGCCTAAGATGTCTTTTGTGTAAGCTGTCCAGCCCACAGAATCATAAAGTTCATAAAGTTGCTCAACAGAAAATTCTTTTTGAGTGCTAAAGCTTATCGTCATTTCACACCATCACCCGCCAAACAACAACAGCGATAAGGATTCCCAGAAGAGTCCCGACTGCGGCTTCGAAGGGAGAATGTCCGATAATTTCCCGCAGGTATTCCATCTCAGTTTCGGGGATTTTCCGCTCTGAAATAAACGTGCGCAGCATCTGATTGATGCGTTCGGCCTGAAAACCAGCCTGCCGGCGGACGCCAGTGGCATCATAAATCACAATGCCGGTTATTGAAAGAGACAAAATGAACAAGGGGCTGTCCCAACCCTGGGCAAGGCCGATAGCGGTCGAAACCGCACTCATCAAAGAGGAGTGCGAAGAAGGCATCCCTCCGGCATTGATCAAAAGCGCCCAATCCCACTTTTTGGTTCGGATCAAACTTACCGGAAGCTTGATAAGTTGAGCCAGAATCCAGCCTAACATGGCTGAAATGGCAATTGGACTGCTGAAAAAATCGAGCAGATTGCCCACTATTCCTCGAATACCGCTTTTTCATCACTCTCACCGATCTTGCTAACCCGAAGTTGGGCTTCTTCGAGCATTCTGGCACACTGATCGGAGAGTTTTTTGCCTTGTTCATAAAGTTTCAGGGCTTCTTCAAGCGGTAATTCGCTGTTTTCGAGCTTGGTGATGATTTCCTGAAGGGCTGAGAAGGCAGCTTCGTAGCTTGTGGGTTGGGTTTCTGTCATGGTTACTCCTTTTGAGCAGGGCGTAGAATTGCCGGGACTTCTCCATCGGCAAAGCGGATATTGACCTTGTGGGAGGTTTGCGTTTGGCTAACCTGGCTGACCAAGTGGCCGGTCTTGGCATCACTGATGATGGCAAACCCGCGCTCAAGCACCGCCATTGGGCTGAGCGCTTCCAGGCGGGAACTCAAATCGTTCAACCTGAGCAGGTTTTGTTGTAAAAGAATCTGAATTGAGCGTTCCAGGCGTTCCCGCAGCGTGTCTATGGTTTGTATGGCGTTGTTGACCCGCTGCAAAGGGGACAGGAGTCGAAGTTCCATGACCTTTAGATCAAGCTGGTAGCGCTGTTCAGCGATGGAATCGGCGATGGATTGCACCAGGACCTTATCCGCGTTTTGGAGCGAAAGACTCAAATCCGCAATGGTGATGGGTGTGGCCAGTTCTGCCGCCGCCGTGGGGGTGGGGGCGCGCAGGTCAGCCACAAAATCGGCAATGGTGAAATCAGTTTCATGTCCAACACCAGAGATGACCGGGACCCTGGAAGTGTAAATTGCCCTGGCCAGATTCTCATCATTGAAAGCCCACAGGTCTTCGATCGACCCACCGCCCCGCGCGATCAAAATCAGATCCAAATCATCAATTTTATTAAGCTGATTTAGTGAATGTATCAGTGTTGCCGGGGCTTCCGCACCCTGTACTTGGCTGGGGGCAAGGGTAACTTTTGCCAAAGGAAGTCGGCGGCTAAGCGTGTTGAGCATATCCTGCAAAGCCGCGCCTGTGGCGGAGGTGACGATGCCAATGTGACCCGGCAGGCTGGGAATAAGCCGTTTGTGGTCCGGGTCGAACAGCCCTTCAGCCTCCAGCTTGTTTTTCAGCCTCAGATATTCCCGGTAAAGCAAGCCTTCCCCAATGGGCTGCATGCTGTCAATGTAAAGTTGAACTTGTCCCGCGTTTGGGTAGAAGCTCATGCTGCCGTGCACTTCCACCCCCTGGCCATCGCGAGGATCAAAAGAGAGCCTCATGGCAGCGTTTTTCCACATCACACAGCGGATTTGAGCGGTGGCGTCTTTGAGGGTAAAGTAGAGATGACCGGAACGAGGCTGTGAAAAGTTGGAAATCTCGCCCCGCACCCAAACATCCTGCAGGATCTCATCAGTTTCCAACAACTCGCGTAAATAACTGCTCAGGGCGGTAACTGTCAGCACTGTCGGTCGGAAAAAATCCATCGTTTCCATGCGTAAAGTATAAGCGATTTAGCCAGACAAACCTGGACTTGAAGCTTATATTTGTTTTAATTCCCTTGCCTGAATCAGAAGAAGTGAGCAAGCCTCTAGTTAGTTCAAAAATTTTGCTGCCACCTGAGCTTGCACTATAATCAGGTATCGAAAGAAAAGGAGTCAAGATGAAAAGGATCAGCATCGTGTTATTTGTGCTTGCGCTTTTGCTGGCAGCTTGCGTTCCAACCAGCACGGATTCGACCGTTGAAGCCGAATTAAGGGAAACCCTGGTGGCACTGCGGGTTGAGCAAACCCTACAGGCAAGCAAGATTGCTGAATTGACCAATTTATTGGAGCAACCCACCGCAACCTGCCCTGTTTGCCCCACCTTGGAGCCAACTCCTACAACCCAATTAGCAACATCTACGCCCGTTCCCACCGAGATTCCTCCTGAACCTAGCCCAACTGCCCAAGCTCAGGGGAGTCTTTCTGGCAGCTTGGGTTACCCCTCAGAATTCATCCCACCTTTGCGTGTTGTGGCGATCAATACATTAACAGGTGAGTATTACTGGCAGAACACGGTCTTAAATCAATCTTCATACTATTTTTCGGAGCTTCCTGTAGGCAAATATTACGTATTGGCTTACTTGATCGAAGAGCCTTCTGAAGAATTTTTTGCGGGATACTCCCAGTTTGTTGAATGCGGCTTATCGGTTGAATGTACTGATCACAGTTTGATTGAGGTGGAGATTAAAGCTGGTCAGGAAAGCACCGGAATCAACCCTGTGGATTGGTACGCTGATCCGGCTGCTTCAGGCTGGCCGCTTGACCCGACCATCAATTGGGATTAGCGCTCTCAATTCTAAATTATTTACAAAAGCTTGAGGGTTTTATTTGAAACTCTCAATTCGCTGAGTGTATAATGAAAATCGATCGAAAAACAACCCATTAGTAGGGATGAGTTTGCCATGAAAACAAAAATTCGATTCGTTCTGACCCTTCTTTCTCTGATAATCTTGATCGCAGGCTGTTTGCTCCCGCCCACCCAGGAACCGGAACGGGTTCTGACGGTGGAAATATCTGTTCCTCAAAATGAGATCGATCAGGGGCACATCTTTGATTTGAAGTTAACCCTGTCCAATCCGGGAAAGTTCAACGTGCGCGTAACGCGAATAGTCCTGCCGGCAGAAATCATGAACGCCAGCCGCTATGTTGGTTCCGAACCCGCCCTGACACTCAGACAGAACCAGGCAGGTGAAGGCTTGGTGGAAATGGACCTGACCATTGCTCCGGTTGGCACGGAAGTCCTGCTCTTCCGTTTCGAAGCCAATCAAAGTGGCTTGATCAGAGGACAAGGGTCCGTGGTCACTGACGACAAAACTTACCCCTTCCAGGCTGAAGTGCAAGTGGCCGGGGTGAACCCTGAAGGTTGGCAGCCGGGTGTATCGCCGGCGCAGACCCCGATTCCTCTGGGCAGAATCCCCTGGCAAGCTGTGGTGCAAATCGAAGCTGTTGTGGATGTTGATGGACGTGAGCAGGTAGGCTGGAGCGGCTCCGGTACAATCATCAGCAAGGATGGGCTCATTCTTACCAACGCCCATGTGGTGCTCTCGGACCGTTTTTATCGGGTGGTTGATCTGATCGTATCTTTGACGGTGGCTGATGACGCGCCGCCTGTTCAGAGTTATTATGCCAGCATTGTCCAGGCGGATAACTCGCTGGATATTGCAATCATAAAACCCTACGCGGATATGAACAACAACCCCATCAACTATGATTTGCTGAACCTGCCCTTTGTGCCCCTGGGGAACTCGAATGATCTGGAGTTGGGTGAATCCATCAATATTTTGGGTTACCCGGGCATTGGTGGGAGGACCATCACCCTGACCAGCGGTGAAGTCAGCGGTTTCACAGCGGAAGACCCCTACGGAAACCGGGCTTTCATCAAAACCAGCGGTACCATTGCCGGTGGAAACAGCGGCGGGCTGGCGGTAAATTCACGCGGGGAATTGATAGGTGTGCCGACTGAAATTGGTTCAGGTGACCTTGGGAACGCAATCGTCGACTGTCGTGCCCTGCTTGACACCAACCGGGATGGCTATATCGATGACAATGACAGTTGCGTCCCTACCGGAGGTTTTATCAACGCGCTCAGACCAATCAACCTGGCCACCGATTTGATTACAGCTGCCCGCAACGGAGAAGTGACCATCGCGACTGATACCACCGTAGGGGAGAGTTTTGATCACTCTGGAGAGGTGATTTTTGAGGACGATTTTTCCGATCCAAACAGCGGTTGGGATAGTGTCGTTGATCAAGCCGGCACAGCTAAATACGAAGAGGGTGAATACACTATTTCAGTGACTGAGCCGATGTATTTTATTTATGCGGACCAGGAATACCTGTATGACTCAATTTTCATCGAGACGGATTTGCGCGTAGTCGAAGCTGTGGGAGACGGCGATTTTGGGTTCATCTGTGGATTGCGCGACGATGAGCTTACCGTTCTCGAGATCAGTGAGGACGGATATTATTCCATTTGGAAACAAAGCGGGTCTGAGGTAAGTTTTTTGGTGGACTGGGAATATTCCCAGGAAGTGGCGGCTGGTGGACCTTTCCAACTGGGTGCCCAGTGCGGGAAAGATGAGCTGATCCTGGTTCTCAATGGACAGGTTTTGGCGCGCGCTGTTGACCCGGACTATCTTCCAGGTTCTATCGGCATGATGGCTGGGACCTTTGACAATCCGGGCATCAAAGTCGCTTTTGACAATTTGAAAATTATGATCCCGTGAGGCTGCTATGAAAATGGAAACCATGACCATTCACCACCTGGTAAAAAGCGAGGACCTGAATCACCACCGCACCTTGTATGCCGGCAGGGGAGCCGAGTGGCTGGTGGAAGCTGGTTTTATTGCTGCCTCCAACCTGCTGCCGCCTGAATATGTGCTTTGTCTTAAAATTCATGGCATGATGTTCACCCGACCGGTCAAGCCGGGAGAAGTGGTGCGCTTTGACTCAAAAATTGTTCTGACTGGTCGCTCCCGTTTGGTAGCTTATATCAGGGCGACCACCAAGGGTGAATTGACCGTTGACGGTTTTATCACTTTTGTCTATGTTGATGACCAGGGGAAATCCAGACCGCACGGAATCAGCATCGAAGCCGAAACAGAAGAAGAAATCGAGCTTCAACGGCTTGCTTCAGAACTCTAAACGAAACCTAAAACAATAAGCTTTCCTGCCCAAGCTGCAGGCGTTTTAATTGACTCTCCAAACCTGTATAACTGATCCAGAAGAGCAGAGCGGAGCTGAGAACGCTGCTTATCAGACCGAGAAAACCAGGAGAAAACCACAATATCAGCAGGGGGGTGAGCAGGCAGAGGATCGCCATCAGCAAGCCTCTAAACCCAAAACTTTGAACTGTCCCCATGGCAAGAAATTCGATTTGTGTTTTCCGTAAGATGTCCTGACCTAATTGCAGAATCGCGCCCAACAAACCTATTGGCAATAAGAGTAGAAAAACCCAGTTTCTGACAGGAAAGATGGCAAAGCTTAGACACAGGCTAATCATTAAAATAATCAGATGCGGGATTGTGGGCAAAAGCAGGTCTATCAGTGCCCAGGATCGTGTGGGGATAGGGACCTGGCGGGTCAAGGGCCACAGACTGAGATCCTGTTTGAAATAGTCCAACAAGTGGCGGCTGAGCATCCAAACCCAGCTTGCCAAGCCCAGCCAGCCAGCTGGCGTGTTGCCCATGAGTTGGAAACCGAAGGTTAGTAAAAAAGTCACAAGTAGCAAATAAAAATCGCTGAATCGCAAAGTGCGCCTGGCTTGGAGGATCATTTTCCAGGCAAAGGCTTTGCTGTTTTGCCAATCCGGAAGGAAACGGCTTTTTCCCGTCAGTCCCATACGGCGTTTTCTGCGGACGAGTTCGATCGCCTCAAATTGACCATATTTGACAAAAGAGGAAAGCAATGCCGCCGTTTGTGTCTCATGAGCTGCTTTTGCTGGGCTGAAATCCTTGGCAGTCAACCACAATAAAAGCAATGAAATGGCTGAAAGGATCACACCAAACATTAAGCTAAAACCGAGACTATACTTTCCCTGCCCAAAAAAGGACAGGAGCAAATTATTCAGCACAGCCACAACTGGCTCTGAAATAGTCGGGTTTAGGCCAAAGAATGCAAACAAAATAAATATCACCAACAAGACCAGCACCGCCAGGACCAGGACAAGCATGGGCAAATAAGCCTTAAATTTTCCCCGATGGCGCAAGGCGTATAACCCAACAGCCCAGGTGCTGGTGAAAAGCGCAAAATGATAGGGGATTGCCAGAAGGGCGACCCTGAGCCCATACCAAACATATACCAAAAAATAGCTGGCTATGTCATCAGCGGGGAAGGTGATTTCCCCCAGGGAAAAGCCCAACATCAGGCAGATCAAAATTAGCACTACTAAACTTTGTAACCAGGGGGCTGGCAGCCAGCGAAAAACCAGGTAGCGGCTGGGGACCGGTTGTTGACAGAGCAAGTAGCGATGTTCTTCAGTGAAGATCAAAGGGGATCGTAGGGAAGAACTTAAGAAAACGAAAACCGCAAAAATCACAAAAGATAGTAAAAGCAGCGTTGAAACAATGGTGATTGCCGGCATTGGGGAAGCTAGCTGGAAAAACCTCAGCACACCTTTGGCGGCGAAAATCAAGACCATGAAGAACCATATGGTGAAGAAAATGATCAAATAAAGAAGATAAAACTGATTTGAAACCGTGCGCTCTTCAGGATCGTAGCTGACCAGCGCTAACCAATACCTCAAGTCGTAATATTCCTGGCGGCTTCGCAAAAAATCGATTGCCAGTTTTGCCTGGTCTTTTATCATGATGCCAGCGTGGAACTATCTGAAGCGATCCGCCCTTCAACCAGCTCCAGCGTTCGATCAGCCAGTTGAGACGTGAGTTGGGGACTATGCGAGCTCAGAAGGATGCTGCTGCCCTGTTCTTTTCGGCGCTGCAATTCCTCCACCAACAATTCCGTTCCCTGGGTATCCAAGGCTGAGGTCGGTTCATCCAATAGCAAGACATTTGAAGGGCGTATCAGTCCCAATAGCAATCCGAGTTTCAGGCGCATACCTCGGGAAAAGTGATGTGGGAAATGCTCGCGCACGTGCCAAAGGCCAAAATCCTTGAGAAGTTTTTCTGCTCGCTGATCAAAACCATCCAGGGTACTGTTTGCGGCGGCAATGAACCGCAGATGCTCCCAGGCCGTCAATTCCAGAAAGAAACGGGGGACATCCGGGACATAGGCTAAATGTTCTCTGGCTTCCTTTTCCTGCTTAATGATGTCAAAACCCATCACTTTGATATTGCCCGTAGTGGGGGGAAGCAGATAACTGATGCAGTTCAGGAGCGTTGTTTTCCCTGAGCCGTTGTGCCCTTGCAGTACGACCAACTCACCAGGTGCGATACTTAAGTCGATTGGATATAAAGCCTGGAAATCCTTGAACTTTTTGGTCAGGCCGATAGTTTGCAAGGCTGGTGTTGTCGGAGTCATAAGGTAGTCTTACTGATTCAAGCCTGTCAGGTTCAAAAGGGGAGAACCGGGTTGAATCCCATTTTGCTGTAGCAGATTCAGCAGTGCCAGGTTGACAGCATGACTGACCTGGACAAAAACGCTGAATTGCGGATCGGTGACAGTGTAAGCAACCTCAACTTCCAGGGAAGTTGGCGTAATGCTTTTGAAGCGGGCTCGTCCAAAACGAACATTTTCAATCTTATTTAGTGTCTCTTCAATTTCAGCAGCCAAACCATCAAGCTTTTCAACTGGCGTATCCAAAGCCAGCGGAAGGCTGAGGATATGAAAACGTTCTTCCATCCGGCTGAAATTTTGAAGGGGATTTGCCAGCAAATTGGAGTTTGAAATAACCAAATCTTCTCCACTTACGTTGCGCAAAGTAGTGGATTTGACCCCTATTTTCTGTACAGTGCCAGAGAACTCGCCAATTGTAATGCTGTCACCAACATCAAAAGGTTTGTCCAGGCGAATCGTCAGGCTGGAAAGCAGATCACCCACAAAACTTTGGGCTGCCAAACCAATGGCAATGCCGCCCAAGCCGAGACTTGTGATGATATTAACAATGCTGAGATTGGGGATGCTCTCAAGCACAAAGATGATCAGGATCATCCAAAGTAATACTCTTACGCCCATGGCGATACCACGGATAGAACTACGTTTTGTCAGCTCATCTTCAGGAACTTTGTCAAGTTCCTTATCCGCTACCATTTTGATCAACTCTTCCACGCAGAATCCAACCTGAAGAGCAAGAATGCTTGAAAAAATCACGCGCAGGAATTGCAGCAGTTCAGCAGGAAGGGTCAAAAAGTGAGCAGCCGCCCATAAGGCAACCGCAATCAGAGTTGCCCAATTGACCCGACTCAAAATGCGAAAGAGGATCAAAGCTTTCTCTTGCTTTTTTACCTGATTCCGGCTAAACATTACAATTAATCCCAGCACAAAGGCAGTAAGAACAAAAGCGACTAAAGCCTGGGTCCAGGCCGATAAGGAATTACCAAAAAATGTCTCGGTCATGGCTAGATTTTATCACGGAGGATCGGGAACTTGGACGAGAAAGACGCAAGCTTGTAAACTTTTTATAAAGCATTAACAAAGAAATAGTATAGTTATGTATCAGAATGATGAAATTTGTGAGGTTCGTATGAGAAAAAGAAATCAGATCCTTCGGCTTATGGCCTTTTTGTTAGTAATATTCCTGGTGGGTTCAGCCTGCCGCATTTCCAGGCGAGATGTGGAAGAAAGCGTTCCTCCCATTCTGGAACCCCAAACCCAACTGACTGTTCCAACACCGTTGCCTGTTGAGGAGCCACCCTTAATCATCGTTCCGGAATACGCTGCCCTGGAAGGTAGTTTGGAAGCACTGTATGAAATAGCCAGTCCGGGCGTTGTATCGCTGCAATTTTCCAACGCTCAGGGCGGTGGACAGGGAACTGGTTTTGTGATCGATAAAGAGGGTCACATCGTTACCAACTACCACGTTGCCAGCGACGCGGAAAACCTGGAAGTCCATTTCCCATCCGGGCTAAAGGTTTATGGTGAGGTGATCGGCACTGACATGGACTCAGATCTGGCCGTGATCAAAGTGGATGTTGATCCTGATGAATTGGTGCCCTTGACTCTGGGTGATTCAAACAGCATCAAAGTCGGGCAAACCGTTGCGGCCATTGGCAACCCCTATGGCTTGAATGGCACCATGACTGTTGGTATCGTTTCTGCCCGCGGGCGTGTGCTTGATTCGATGCGCCAGACTGAAACTGGCACCTATTACTCCTCAGGTGATACCATCCAAACTGACGCGCTGATCAACCCGGGAAACTCCGGTGGACCTTTGCTCAATCTCAATGGTGAAGTGATTGGAGTCAACCGCGCCATTCAGACAGCAGGCGTGAGCATCACTGGTGGCGCAGTCAATACCGGCATTGGTTTCGCGATTTCATCCAACACGGTCCGCAGGGTCGTTCCTTCTCTGATTGAGAACGGCTTTTACGCCTATCCCTATCTGGGCTTGTCCAGTTTTTCCAGCATGTCATTGTATATGATCGAGGCTTTGGATCTGCCGCAACCCACAGGGGCTTATGTGGCCAGTGTAGTGATTGGCGGACCAGCCGACAACGCTGGCATCAGGGGAGGGACCGCGGCTACTTCGATCCAGGGACTGGCTGGCGGAGGCGATTTGATCGTAGCTGTGGATGGGATCGAAATCAAGGATTTCAGTGAGCTGATGAGTTACCTGGTCTTGAACACGACTGTAGGTGATGAAATTATGCTGACAGTGATCCGCAATCAGGAAAAAATCGATATCCCGGTCGTATTGGGCCAACGCCAATAAGGCGAATAAGGAGCAATTGGGCGGTCATTATGACCGCCCTTTTTTGTTCTTATTTGGAATAAAAATCCTTGCGGATTTGCGGGTCGCGCGACATGCCTGCCATGAGGATGTCGAGCAAGTTTTGCAGTAAATCCTGAACCAGTGGGTCGCTGCTCAACTCCTGGTTGGCTTCGATCGTTTTTCCTGAATCTTGTTCCAGGCGTTCTAACAAATAAGGCGAGAGCCAGCTGGAGAGCACCTCCAGGGCGTAAGCTGCCAGGTCCGTATCCACCCAAGTGGCTATGTCGTCGTGCAGAATGCCTTGAGAAAGGAAGGCGTGAAAGCGTCCGTCGCCTGAGAAGCGCTGCCCGGTTTCCGGATCGATCGAGCTGGTGATCGGGTTCTCAAATTTGTGCCGTCGTTCAACTTGTGACAGGCGCTGGTAGTTGAGCTCAAAGGCCAAATCTACTAACAATAAGCGCTGCAGGTAGCGAAAAGTATCCATGTTCCCGGATGGTGAAGGCAGGCTGGAAATCAAGCCTAATTTGCGTTTCTGAGCGATTTTGAGGATGTGTTGGTAAAGATCCTCCAGGTTTTCGAAGTATTGGTAGAAAGAGCCCTTGGCAATTCCTGCCTTGCTGACAATCGTGTTTACCGAGGCTGAATTCAAGCTGTTTTCCGCAAACTCTTCGATGGCGACCGTTTCGATCCTGGCGCGTTTGTCTTCTGATAAATTAAAAAATGTTTCTTTTGGCATAGTCCCTCATTGTGACCGACTGGTCATATTATATGCAGATGCGCACATTTGTCAAATGCTTTGTCGCAAATTCTGAAAGCGCGTGGAATATTTGTTGAAGTATGGCAAGAATTTCAGGCTGTAGATCAAAAAAAGTTTTCACGATCGTGAAGGTATTTTAGACAAAGACCTCGCGTTCCCAACAATATGGGTTAAAATCCTGCTATGGAACACATTTACAGCGACCGCAGGGAATATTTCAAAAGGGATAAAAATGAACGCTGCGTATTTTGTGTTGCTCAGCAAAAGGAAGATAATTTCAACAACCTGATCATCCACCGGGGCAAGGATTGCTTTGTTATCCTGAACCTCTATCCCTATTCGAGCGGGCATATCATGGTTGTCCCAAACGAACATACCAACAGATTTGAAGATCTTTCCCCCGAATTGTTGTCCGAAATGATGATGCTGGTTCAAAAGGGCATCCGTGTTTTAACCCGCGCTTACTGCCCCCAGGGCTTCAACGTGGGCTTGAACATCGGTGATGCTGGCGGAGCAGGCATCAAGGAACACATGCACATCCACGTCATTCCCCGCTGGATTGGCGACGCCAACTTTATCACTGTGATCGGCAAAACCCGTGTCATGCCGGAGTCTCTGGAAGAAACCTATGACCGGCTGCGTGAAGAGTGGCAGGCCGATTGCGAAGAGTAGTCAATTACGAGAAAAGGGGCTGAGGCTCTTTTTTTTTGCTTTTTACTCCAAAATCACTTCGATTATCTTTAGTTGTTTTCTTTAAGTGCGAGTCTCAGGTATTGGACAGAGTGCTATAATTCATTCGGCTTTTTTTCAAAGGTCTTTGGAGTCACTATGACTAAAAGAAAATTAAAACGACAACTTAACCTGGCTCAGGTAATTATGTTAGGAACTGCCGGCACGATCGCGGCAGAAATTTTTGTGCTCACCGGACATGTGGCCGGCATCGCCGGTCCAGAGTCGGTTTTAGCCTTGATCCTGGGTGGGTTGCTGACCTTGAGCATCGCCTTGAACTACAGCGAACTCGCCACCACTTTCCCGGTTACCGGCGGTGCTATGACCTACGTTGGTGAGGCTTTTGGCAAAGGCTGGCTGATGTTCTTAGTCGGCTCCTTGGACTGCCTTTCAAGCACCTTCTACGCTGCCCTTTCAGCGGTAGGTTTTGCGATTTCGCTGTCGATTTTCATCCCCAGTTTGCCCATCATTCCAATCGCTATTTTGGTGATTTTCTTTGTTGGTTTTATGCACATCCGCGGTGTTTCTAATGTCGGTAACCTGCAAGTTATATTGGGTGCTTTTCTGCTGGCTGTTTTCGCGACATTTGTGTTCAAGGGTTTCGCCAGCTCTACTGGTTTTAACATGGATATCTTCCTATCCGGGCGCTCAGTCTTTGAAAACCAAAGCACGATCGCGCACATTGGTCGGATGCTCTCGGCTATCGCTTTGACCTATAACGCCTACGTGGGTTTTGAGGTGATAGCGGATGACGCGGAAGAGATCATTAAACCAAACCGCAACATCCCAATCGGGATTTTGCTCAGCTTATTGTTTACAACCTTGATTTATACCTCTGTCAGCATGGTCGCTATCGGAACGGTGCCTTTTCAGGAATTGGCTGGGTCTGAAACGGCTCTGACTGACGCGGCAGCCCGTTTTTGGCCGAACATTGGCGTAAAGATCATGGGTGTGGCTGGTATTGTTGCGACACTAACCTCTGTCAATTCGGCCATGCTTTCCGCCACCCGGGAAGCTTTTTCCCTCAGCCGTGAACGCGTGTGGCCGCGTGCGTTCTCCAGATTGAGCCACTGGCGCACGCCCTGGACCTCAATTTTGGCGGTGGCTATCGTCAGCGCCCTGGTGGCAGCCATCGGCGTGGTTGATTTTCTAAGCTTCATCTCCAGCGCCGGCTACATGTTCGTTCTATTTTGGGCAACTCTGGCCATGCCAAAGCTTCGGAAAATGTATCCAGATATCGAACGTCCTTTTAAAGTTCCACTGTATCCGCTCACGGTTATTTCCGCGGCTATTGCCGGGGTATTGATCATCTCCTTCTCAAATCCAAGAGCGCTTTTGTTTTTGGGTGTTGTCTTGGCTGTTTTGAGTGTGGCCTATTTTGTTTCCACACAGGTCAAAGCCCGCCAGGAACTCAATTCACGCCTGGAATACCAGGAAGGCGGCGGTCGGGTGATCGTGGCCGCCAAACGCGTTGAAACCGCCAAAAGCCTGGTAAATTTAGCGGCTCAGTTGGTTGATCAGCAGGAAGACACGGCAATTTGCCTTTTCAGCGTGTTGAAAACACCAATGAATCTGGATAAAGATGCTGTCCCCGAGTTAGTCAAAGAAAAGAAGAAAGAGCAGCTTGGCATCCTGGAACAGATCATGCCGATCGCTTTAAAACACAACGTGCCCATTTACGGCAAGTTAAAAGCTGCCGGCCGGGTGGAAGAAGGGCTATTCTCTGAACTGAGTCGTCATAAAGATGTCAACCTGGTCATGTTAGGTGTTCCCAGCGATCGGGCAAAATTTGAGCAGCCCAATAATATCCTCAAAGAAGTGCTCATGATGGCTAACCGCGATGTGGCTGTGCTGCGGGACAGAGGTTTGCCATCCGATATCAACAGGATTTTGGTTGCGGTAGGCAACGGTCCCAACGCCAGGCTGGCGCTGAAAATGGCACGCGACATCATTGATCCCCGAAAAGCTGAGGTAGTGGCGCTGCGCCTGGTGCTTGGGGAAGCAGATGATGAACGGATGGAGGACGAGGAGCTGCAGCTGCACGAAATAGTTGAGGCGGAACTGGGCGAAGTGCCAGAAGATTTCCAATTCAAAGTCGAAAAGGCTGAATCGGTTGAGGACGCGATTTTGCAGGAGTGTCAACAGGGCAACTATGATCTCTTGATCATCGGAGCTGTACAGGAAGTGCTTGTGCCTGAGCAAATATTGGGAAAGTTGAATGACTATTTGATCGATGTGGTCCCCTGCTCGATGATGGTGGTGCGCAGATTCCAGACTGATACCTCACTCTGGATGCGCAAGCAGTTGAAACGGATCGAATAGCTTTGAGAAGGGATTTTTAGCTTATGCGCTTTAACTTATCTCCTGAATGGTCGCTTGATGTTCCTGCGAATTTTCAAAACCGCAAAGAAAACGACCATCTCATTTTCTGGAAAGCCGGCTGCACGCTCTTGACAACCATTTTCGCGTATTCAGGCGAAAAACATCGTCAGACCTTGCTGGCAAACCTCAAAGCCAAAGCAGAAGCGGAAAAGCTTGAAATCATTTCAGAAGTTGAAGGGCAGGTGGAGCTTTTTGGTTATTTGACCCAGGAAGAAGTTATCCCCGGCCACGAGCGCTTGGTTCTTCACGCCTTTACCACCGCGCCTTTCAGTTGTTTACAAACTTCTTTCTACATCGACGATCCCAACGACCTTCACGACTGCCTGCTGACGTGGAATTCGGTCAAATGGGATGAAGTCGAGTAGATCAGGATAGCTTTTCAAAGCAGATAGTTCGAAGTAAGTATTGTTAAAGAAAACACCCGCTTAAAATAAAGCGGGTGTAATTTACACTCGATATTGAGCAATCAGGATCATGGCTCTCAATCGTTCAAGAAGAAAAAATCATTCCGCTTGAACCGAGCAGCCTCTTGTCAAAAGAAGAAAAGCGGCGTTACTTCTTGCCTTTTTTCTCTTTCTTTTCTTTCTTTTCCTTCTTTACCTTCTTATCCTTCTTTTCTTCTTTCTTTTCGACTTTCTTTTCTTTATCTTTCTTGTCTTTTGCCATCTTTTCCTCAATTTCTTCCAGGTCCATTTCATCCGGATCCCAGAAATTTACTAATTCACCGACGGTGGAAGGATTTAGATCCCGCCAGTGTTTCAACTCAAGTTCAAGAAATGCTACCGCGCCTGTTGGAAGCGCGTTTACCTTGCCTTCAAGTACTTGTAGCAAGGCTTCAAGGCCAGGATTGTGACCTATCACCAATACACGATCCAATTCGTCAGGAAGTTCCCGCAGGACATTGATGTAATCCTCAGGTTCGCCCATGTAAAAGGAATCAAAATATTCCGTTGTCCCTTGATACCCGGAGTTTTCAATTACAAGGTCAGCTGTTTCTGAAGCTCTCTTGGCAGGGGAAGTGAGAACCGCATCCGGCAAAGAATCAGTTATGACTAGAGTCTTGCCAACCAACTTTGCGGCTTCCAGACCTCTTTTCTTTAAAGGTCGGTCAAAATCTTTGAGCTCTTTGTCTTTCCAGCTCGATTTTGCATGTCTCATCAATAAAAGGGTTTTGCTCATTTTTTCTCCTGAAAAGAAATACGGGCATTTGGGTTACAGAAACCATAATATCACAAGTTTAGTAGTTTGGAGCGGTGGTCGGAAATTGTTAACACAAAAAATCGACTACAATGCAAAACGAGGTTCTTATGATTTATTTTACTTATGATGTGGAATTCCTGGCATTGATGCTCCTGTTTGGCTGGGGCGTCAGCCGTATCACTCGTACCATCAAGCACGGCAAACCTGATCTTTGGCGTGAAACCATCGTTTGGGCTCTTTTCCTTTTTACAGCCTATCTGCTCTATCACACCTTTCAGCCTTTTACATTTCTGCTGGAAAGACAAGGAAGCAAAGCAAACCTGGTCCCTTTGCAGGGCATCCTCAAAATGATCGAGAACGCCTCCATATTTGACGATGCTGTCACGAAAAGGATTGTTTTCATAAACCTGGCAGGCAACGTGCTACTGTTTTACCCCTATGGATTCCTGATCCCTCTTTTGGAGAAAAGATTGAACAAGGGCTGGCTGGTAATTTTTTTGGGATTGAGCCTTTCTTTGTTGATCGAGTTGACTCAAACCTTACTGGTTGGTCGAGTCTTTGATGTTGACGATTTGATGCTCAACACTTTTGGCACCCTGCTCGGCTATCTGTTTTATGCCATACTGAACCTGATCCCGGGGCCGAAGAAATTCTTTGAAAGAATACGGGCTTCCGCCCGCCCAAACGCCCTGGCTTATGCTTTTGGATACCTGGTTTTTGCCCTGGCAGTCACGATCGGCTTGTATTTTTATGATTACAATCTGTATAAACAGATCCCGCAATAAGGAAAGGGAACTTATTGTTATTGAAAAGCGTCTGATTTATGTGCATAATTGAAACAACTGCAAAGAGAGGTTTTAAATGAAAAAGAAAATCGCACTACTTTCAACCATGTTGATTGCCATGGTTGTGCTGGCTGGTTGTAACCTGCCGGCAGCAACTATGTCTGCAGGTGATTCGCAAACTCAAGTCGCACTTTTTGCGCAGGCGACCCTGACGAAATTTGCCCAACTGATGACAGTCACGCCCCCACCCGCTGAAGAGACTGCCGAAGTCACCCAGGAGCAACCGACAGAGAGCCTACCCACAGCTGAAGCAACGGCAACCGAAGTCCCTCCCACCGCGACCCAAATCCCTCCAACCGCCACCACGGCTGTCCCACCGACCGCCACTACCCAACCTTTGGAAACCGAAGGCGGCATGGTCAGGGTTAGTTTTGAACCCGGCACAACCAACTACACCGTAGTTGATACCATCCCGGCCAACACCACCAGGCGCTATGCCCTGCGGCTGACAGAGTGGCAGCTTATTGATATCTCTTTGGACAGTACCACCTCGGCTTTTATTGCTGTCAGCAATGAAAAAGGCAAGGAGATGGTCGATTTCTCTCAGAAATGGACCTGGTACCGCGACTTTGCCACCGAAGCTGGCGACTGGTACATTGATGTCCGCACCGGAGCTTACGAGGCTGATATCAACCTCTATTTGCAGGCACCGGAACGGCTGAGTTTTGCGGCTGATCAAGATTCCATGGTTGCGGATGCGCTTGTGCCCGCAAACCGCGCGCATAATTTTGTGGCCTGGGGTGACAAAGATCAGACCCTCAAGGTCAGCCTGAACCCTTCTGAGGGCTTGGTACTGAGCATATGGCATACCAACGGCAACGTGTTGATTTCCTCGATGGCAGGTGCGAATAGCTTTGAAGGCAAGTTGCCCGAAGCTGGAAACTACATCATCACCGTATTTAATTCCACCAATCAGGCTGTGGAATTTGACCTCAGCATGAGTATCAAATAACTGTAACTCTACTTAGAAAAAGAGCGGACAAATTTTACTTGTTCGCTCTTTTTTTTTGTATCCTTAGTAGAAGGCTATTTTGAAGAATTTTGGGCGCAATACTCCCTCACAAATACTTTTTGGTGTTGGGTGTCAATGGCATAGGGGATGTATTGTCTGACCCAGTCAATGGCCCCGTCCGCGTCCAGACCAAGTAGTTGATGCGCCATCATGGCGGCAAACATGCCCGTGCGTCCGACCCCGGCATGGCAGTGGATGGCCAGGTTTTCACCCTTCCTGGCCGCTGCGATAGCTTCGAGCACCGTTTCATCCCAATACCCGCTTGGCGGCGACGTAAAATCAGCCACAGGGACATAGATGACGCGCAGACCCGCCTGCTGATAGCGCTCTAATAAATTCCGACCGCTGTGTTGCAAGTGTTCCTCTTCAGAATTCAGGACCACAACCGTATCGATCTTATTTTCCAGATACAATGGCAGAACTTTATCATCCGGGTCAAACATGCGGCTGCCGGGGGTGGGGGAACGGAAGACCTTGCCCGCCGTGCCAAAAGGCAATTCGCTGAACAGGGTCGGCTCAGGATGTTCCTGCCCGGGGGGCAAGATCAGATGCCCATCTGGCTGACGCTCAAATTCAAAGCTGCTTACAACCGCGTCGAGGTTCAAAAAACCGTAAAGGTGGGGGAAGAGCATGGCGCCGCCCTCCAGGTTTTCGTAAACCAGGTCCGCTTCAAGTTTGTCCGGATTGATCTCCAGAACGATCAGGTCTGGCACCTCAGCATAAAAGCGGTTGGCGGTTGATTCGACTTGATAATGGTCTGAGCAGTGGATGAAGCCGTCCTGATCGAAACCCGAGGGGATATAGACTCCCTTTTTCTGCGCCTCTTTCAAGGCTGGCTTTGTAGTAATGTGATAAATCAAACAACACCTCCGCAATTTTTCAATAACTATAAATCAAATCCTGCAAAAAAACGGAAATCTGTTCATTTTTGAGGAGAAAATAATAATATTCACTTGACAATACTGTGTGACATACAGTATACTAAAGCAAGTAAGGATAAAGGAAGAGATATGGATGAATTAGAGAACACTTTTGAAAATCTAACCGTTGAGTTCAGACGGGGCTTGACCAACCTGGTTGTGCTCAGTCAGTGCAAACAGCCAACTTACGGCTATGAGTTGGTTAAGTCCTTGGATGAAAAAGGTTTCCCTCTGGATGCAAACACGGTATATCCGCTCTTGCGCCGGCTGGAAAAGCAGAACTTGCTCAGCTCAGACTGGGACACGAGTACAGACAAGCCGCGCAAATACTATCAGTTATCTCAAGCGGGAGCCTTGTTTTTGGATCGGCTTATCAACTATTGGTATGAAACAGTCCAAACTGTGAAAGTAATTATTGCGGAGGAAGCATGAAAACTAATTTAGTTGAACGATATATTTATGCCGTTACCAGGCATTTACCCGAAAAAGAGCGGGAAGAGATCTCGCGTGAATTGGACGAATTAATTGCCAGCATGCTGGCAGAACGCTCTGATGCCCCTGGCACCGAAGAGGAAAAAGTACGATCGGTTTTGACGGAATTGGGCAATCCTGAAGAATTAGCCCGCAAATATTCGGCTTCTGAAGTAAACTGTCTGATCGGTCAGCCCCATTACAGCGTTTACTTGCGTGTTTTGGAGATCGTCTTGATTGCCGTGGCAGGCGCGCTGACCCTGGCGCTCTTGATCAGCTGGATCGTTTCGGCACCTGAAAGTACCCAAACGGACCTCAATCCAATCCTTGACTGGGTCACAACTGGAGCGGTCGAGTGGATCGAATCCATTTTCTCGGCATTGCTGGGTGCTTTTGCCTGGGTGACTATTATCTTTGCCATTCTTTATCGCAAAGGGGTGAAAATGGATGTTGATGAAGTTGAGTTGGATTATTTGCCGGAAGTGCCTTCTGAAAGCAATCGCATCGGCAAGGGTGAGGCGGTTGGAAGCATAATTTTTGCCGTTCTCTTCAGTGTCATTTTCATCGTCCTTCCCCAAATTAATATACCAATCATAGGATTGGCAGACCGGGCAATCCCCTTTTTCAATCCCGACGTGCTGGTTGATGTGCGCTATCTCTTGATCGCCTCGATAGCAGCCACTCTTTTGGACGCAATCATCCGATATGTTGAGGCTTTTCATACGCTGGAAGTATTCTTTTCAACTTTAGTCTCCAATGTGCTTGGGATCGTTACAGCTATCGTTTGGTTTGGCAATCCGCAGGCTGTCAATCCGGAATTTGTGACCCGCTTGCAGGAGCTTGCTGGCTGGAATATCAACGGTTTCAATGGCGAACCACTGCCCGCCTTGTTTGGGCGCTGGGCAATGCTGCCCTTGCCCCTTGCCGTTGCCCTGATTGTGATCGTGGTTGTTTCGATCATTGAAATCATTACAACAGCATATAAGACTTTCCATATCGTTCGAAGGTGAACAAAAGCTCAAAAAATCGCTGGAGATATGGCGGGTTCTAATGAAAATTTGACGGACAAATTGTAATATCGATGTTATACTTATGCCCGTAAAAAAGGTAATGGCTCAACAGGCACCAATGAAGTTGGCCTGACATGCAGGAGGATAGCTGTGAAAGTTAGAGTAGATGAAGATCTTTGTATCGGATGTGGAATCTGTGAGGGAATCGCTCCTGAAGTCTTCAGCCTGGAAAACGGTCCGGTGGCAGAAGTCATCATGGATCCAGTTGAAGCCGACTTTCAGGATGCAGCTAGAGAAGCTGCTGAAGAGTGCCCGGAAACAGCCATTATCATTGAAGAGGATGCTGATGAGCAGCCTTACGAAGAGACTGCCTTAGAGCAGCCATGTCAAGAAACAACAACGGAAGTTTTAGATTCGATTGAACTTGAAACTGAAGTTGAAGAATCAAACCCAATTATGGTTTCTGAAAGGAAAGAAGAAATGAGAACTACTGTTGACCCTGATCTGTGCATTGGTTGTGGTATCTGCGAAGGTATCGTCCCCGAAGTGTTCAGCTTGTTGAACGAGCCCTACGCCGAAGTTTTACTGGACCCTGTGCCAGAAGAGTATCAGGATGCTGTTAGAGAAGCAGCAGAAGAGTGCCCCGAAGAGGCAATCACCGTTATCGAGTAAATTAGACAACGCAACGCGCGCCGCTTGCACCTCGCAAGCGGCGTTTGCGTTTAAGCGCTGCCTGGGTTTGTTGTACAATTGCCAGAGAAAAAATTTCACAGGTGAAGCATGGAAAGATTGAAAAAAGAAGCAATGGAAAATAAAATGAGATTTCTGATTCTGACCAGCGATTCTGGCTTCGGTCACCGCAGTGCCGCTGTGTCTGTTTCCAAAGCTCTGGACGTCCTTTACGGAGATCAACAAGCGAATATCGTCGTTAACCCCATCCTGGAAGGTGGATCGCTTTCCCTGATGAAACCAATCGAGAAAAATTACGACAAAGGCGTCAAAAATATCCCCACCCTTTGGCGTTTTGGTTACGAGGTCAGTGATTCCAGGCAAATTAGTGAGTTGATGGAAAGCGCCCTGACCCTCCTGCTGCAGCGCAATATCGGTGAAGCTGTGAAATCGTTTTTGCCTCACGGCATTCTGATCACCAACCCCATGTTCAATGCGCCCGCGGGCAAGATCAGGCATGACCATAATCCTGCCGTACCCCTTTACGCTGTGGTCACAGACTTGGCTGATGTGCATTCACTCTGGTTTGCCCCCGGTCCAGATCTGTTTTTCCTGGCTTCTGACTGGGTCAAGGTCAAGGCCAGGGAGAACAAGGTGCCGCTGCGTAAGTTGAACGTTTCCGGCATCCCGGTTAGTTCCAAGTTTGCGCTCAATCAACAAGAAAAAAGCAGCCTCCGCGCTGATCTGGGGTTAAATCCCGACTTGACCACCATCCTGTTTGTCAGCAGCGTGCGCGTGGAACACGTTTTGGAAAACTTGCATGCACTTGATGGGCTTGATTTTCCATTCCAGGTAGCGGTGATCGCGGGCGGCAATGAGGACCTCTACCAGGCGCTTTCGGCTGACCACTTCAACTTCCCCATTGTGATCAAAAACTTTGTTGATAATATGGCCGATTGGATGTTGGCCGCTGATTTGCTGGTGTCTAAAGCCGGCGGGCTGATCCTTTCCGAGGGGCTGGCTGCTGGTCTGCCAATTTTGCTGATCGACTTTCTGCCCGGGGTGGAAGAAGGCAATGCCCGCTTTGTGACCAGTCACCAGGCCGGGGCGCTGGTTCAAAACCCGGGAGAGTTTGCTACCATGATCGAATTCTGGTTGAAAGATCAGGCTGTGCAGTTGGAACGGACAGCTGCTTCTTCCAAATTGATCGGCAAGCCGGAAGCCGCTTTTACGGTGGCAAAGGCTTTGTGGGAAGCAGCACAAAAAACGCCTAAACCCAAAAAAACCGAATCAGATCAATCCACAATACTATCCAGGTCAGGCTGAACCAGCCCCAGGGCTGTGGCTTTTGCCAGCATTTCCGGCATCGTTTTCGCCCGGAATTTGATACGCAGTTTGTTGGTGTGATTGCGCACAGAACGAGGCGAACGGTGAAGGCTATAGGCGGCTTTCTCGACCGTTTCCCCAAAGCACAAGGCTTGCAGCACCTGGTATTCTCGGGGCGTCAGGTGAACTCTTGGATAATCCTCAGGCGGTTGGGGTGGATAAATGATCACCAGCCTGCCAACCCGTACGGCCTGCCAGGCATGTTGAGGAGCAGGGTCAAAACCCAGATAGGTTTGCCAGTCGCCTTTGTTGACCGTGCGCACGATTTCTTCCGGAGTTTGCTCCAGATCCACCACTTGCATAGTCTCGTTTTCGTCAAAAATAAATACCTGAGTCATTATCCAATCCAAAAATACAGAACGTATGTTCTATTATCGTGATAAAGAAAGCATTTGTCAAGCAAAGGTTTAAGCTGCAAGAAGTGATGTGAAGAGCTCAAAGCTTGGAAAGAAAGCTTGAATCCAAGCCTTGTTCCCTTAAAGCTGATGGATAATAGTCAGATTATGGACGGAAAATTGAAGAATCTGGGGGCGGATCAGGCTGCTTCGGCTTTGACGGGTTCAAACTTGCGCAGGCTCAAAAAGGCCGCGACAGAGACCACGCCAATCAGCGCGCCGGCATACCAGGGAGCCTGGATGCTGATGCTGTCCGTTAGAAAACCCGCGCTCATGGGTCCGACCGAGAGGGCTACGTACCAGGCCAGACCAAAGAAACCCAGGTAGCGCCCGCGTTGATCCGGCGGAGCCAGGTTGGCGACAAAAGCCGTGGCAGTGGGGGCCGTGATCAATTCTCCAAAGGTCATCACCACCATGGCCAACAAAAAACCCCAGAATGAACCGCTGATAGCGACCAAAATCATAGCCACCGGATAAAAGGCGGCTCCAACCGGCATCACCTTGGTCTCCGGATATTTTTGCGTGATGCGGGTGATGCCGACCTGCAGGAAAATGACCATCAAAGCGTTTGTTGTTGGGATCCAGGAATAGCGGGATTCCTGGATGCCGTAATTTTGCTTGGCGTAGACCGCCAGGATGACCCACATCAAGGTGGCGCAGATTTCCATCAGGGTAAAGGAGCCAACCATGCGCACAAAAACTTTGTTTTTCAGGGCTTGGGAAAGGACTCGCAGCTGATCCCGCAAATTCTCCCGCTTGGCGTTTTCTTGTCTCTGCAGCGTCTCCCGCAGGAACAGCAGGATGATCAAACCGAAGCTAGCCAAAGCGATTGCCGCAATCATGAAGCCGATGTTGTAAGTGCGGGAAAGCACCAGACCGCCCAAAATCGGGCCGAGCGCCACGCCGACATTGCGCCCCATGCGAAAGAGGCTGTAAGCCTGAGCGCGACCTTCGGGCGGCACCATGTCCGCCAGGATAGCGTCTGTGCCTACCCTGTAGAGGGGACCAAACATGCCGGAGGCAAACATCAACAGCCCAAACTGCCAGTAATCCACGGCGAAGATATATCCCAGGTAAACAACCGCTGAACCGAATAAACCAACCACCATGATCCCCTTGCGTCCAAAATAGTCCACAAGCGAGCCGGCAGCAATGGAAGCCACGAAGCCTGACACGGAATTGAAGGTCATCAGGCTGGTGACCGCGGCCATGGGCAGGAGCAATTTCTCGGAGGTGTAGATCGTCAGGAAGGGCCAGACCATGGTCGTGCCTGTGGTGGAAAGGATCAAACCGAAAAACATCAACCAGAACTGAAGAGAATAACTTCGAAAAAGGCTGCTGATTCGGTTCATCGGGTCAGGTTTTATGGCTCGCTAATGGGGAAAGCGGCTTCACAGGAAAAACCCACTGGCGCCAGGGGGCTCTCAAAATTGTACATGTCAAAATAGAGCGTCACCGGATCCGGAATATTGGCGTACTCGATCCGATATGGGTCCACGATCCCGCCCAATTCGTTGAATACCGGTGAAAGCCGGGAGAAAAACACTTCTTCGCCTGCCGGACCCCGCAGCGTCAGCAGGTAGTTTTCCTGCCTGATCCTGCCGTCGTAGAGGTTCGTGTTGCCTACACGGATGGGATTTTCAGGACTAAAACCGTAGCTCGCATCAGAGGCGATTTCACAATATAAAATTTCTGAATCCTCCAGGAAGCGCAGGCTTTGTGCCACAATTTCAAAAATTGCCTGCCCGCTACTTTTCCAGAGGTCCTCTGCGTTTTCGCTGGTGGCCAGCCCAAAGAGGGTAAAACAACTTTCTCCGGGTTTCAGCACCACCAGCTGACCGCTCGATTGAGTGCCCAAGATATTGCCTGAAACACTGCTTGTGACTGCCTTGCCAGCGGGCAGGTCAAGCGGCAATACCTCGCTGGGGCTGAAATTCTGAACGTCTTCCGCCATACGGTCAAGCGAAGCCTGCAGGCAGCCCTGCAGATCAGCAACCTGGGGATCGCTGTCGTTGATCAGGCTGAAAAACAAGGTCGACCCCTCGTTGTTCATGGTGACCCTTTCGGGGCTGATGTGAACCGAAAATGGCATGCCGGATTGATCCCAGACCGTGATTGGCGTAAAGGCAAAACCGCCGGCTGGGACCTGTACCTCTTTACCGATTTTGATGAAAGAGCTTGGGTCAGGCGTGGGACTGGGTTGGGTGGTGGGGGTATCCATGGGAGGAGCGACGAAAATGGGAACTTCCGTACGCTCAAGGCTACTGGGCTGATAGCTGCAGGATGTGAACAGGACCAAGGTGATCAATCCAATCAGAAACTTACAAGAAAAGCGCGAAACTTTGGAGAGCGCCATGCTTTAAACCTCTGGCTCCGGGACAGAAAGAAGGTCAAACTGGTCTAACATTTCTCTGAAGGTCGGCAGGAAAGCCTCCCAATCCGCCTCAACCCCTTTACCAAGGAAGACCAACACATAAAAAGGCATAGCCACAATGACCACCCGCCCCAGCATGTAAGTACCCTGGTGAGGTTTGGCAAAATCCAAAAGCATGGCCGGGATCTTATCCACCCGGATCTCACCTTGGTTGACCACCTCATAGGCCTCATCGATGTGTTCGCTCAAAAAGGGCTCAATTTGTTGCTTGGCCAGGTCGATGTGGGTGGCTGTGTCAGTGGTGTTGGAGGGGGAAGCGTACACGTAAAGGATGATCTCTTCTTCCGTGCCGGCGTAATCCGCGGGGGTGATCGTCAGCAATTGGTCTTCCGCTTTGGTCTGCCAGCCTTCCGGGATGGCAAAAACGAAGTGTCCGTCCGGGTCCTGGTAATCCTCCAGCGGCAGGCTGGGACCCTTGTCGCGGTTGCAGGCTGTCAACATCACAAAAGACAGCAAGACCAGCACTAGATTGATCAACTTTTTGTTTGCGCGCATACTCTGAGATTTTACTTCAAAAGCCCGTTCCTTAAGCGACCAAAGACAGAATGCCCGGGTTTGTTTGGTCCTGCTGCCAGGCGACTATAATCAGGACATGGATAAGATGATCGACGAAATCAAATACAGCCGTCGCAAAACAATGGCGATCGAAGTGCGGCCGGGCGGCAAAGTCATTGTCCGTGCTCCCCTGGGGACCAAACCTGCCAAAATCCAGACCTTTGTGCGAGAGAAGGCCGATTGGATCCAAAAAGCCAAAACCCGCATGCAGGGTCTGCCAGCGGTCACACACGTCTATAGCTTTGTTCAGGGCGAAAAGCTTTTATTCCTGGGGAAAGACTACCCTCTCACGCTTATGCCCAAAGTTAAAGGCGGGCTGTCTTTTTCCAAGGAAAAGGGCTTCCTGCTGGAGAGCGGTCGCCAGGCGGAGGCTGCCAAACTACTGACCAACTTTTACCGGGAAGAAACCAGAAGGCTGACGACCAGTATCGCTGATGCCTATGCCAGAAAATGGGGGTTGAAATACCGCTCGATCCGCATTAGCAGCGCGAAAACAAGATGGGGCTCCTGCAGCGCGAAAAACAGCCTGAATTTTACCTACCGCCTGGCCATGCTGCCCCTGGAACTGGTGGATTATGTGGTCGCGCACGAGCTGGCTCATACCCGCCATCACAATCATTCGGCTGACTTTTGGAGCTTTCTTGGCCAATTGCTGCCAGAGTTCCAAACGCGCCGCAGCTGGCTCAAGCAAAACGCCCGAAATCTACCAGATTTTTAGGCAAATCAACTCCCCTTATTCCATGCGCTGGAATTTCATCTCCTGACCCTGCTGGTCAAACTTTTTCCGTTTGGCTGTGACGCTCTCAATTTCAATCTGGTAAACATCGGTGATATCCAGGGAGGCGCTGGCAGCCGCTTCAAAATAGGCCATCTTTGCTGGCACAAATTTTTCAGAAATGATTCTGAGCCCATGCAATTTTTGCTGATCGTCTCTGAGTTTAGTAACCCTGCCGCTAACGATGGCTGAAGCATATTCGGTGGTGAACACTTTGGAGCCAAGTGTGCCCAGATCCTGCCCCTCCTGAACGATCTGGTCCAGTGTTTGCTCGTCCAGCAGATCAGGGACGCGTACATCGCTGACAAACACAACCCTCACTTTTTTGCCGTCTTCCAGCAGCTCTGTTTTCAAGCCTGAAATGGCGCTGTGGAAATACAACCTATCTCCATCTCTGGCAATCGATAAGGGCAGAGAGTAAACCTCATTTTCCATATTGACCAAACTTAAAACGCCGAACTGGGCTTTGTCGATCACGCTCAGGCCAAACTCAGCGCTCATTTCACGATCTTTTCTGCGCATAGCTGCCTCCTGTCAGGGGAAAGTATATCAAATTCAGCTTAAAAGTAGGTAAAAGCGGAAGTTTTTGCTATCGAAATTTCCGCTTTTACTCTCTTTTCTTTTTCAAAAGAATTTGCTACACTATTCCTAAAGTAGAACGAATGTTCTATAATTAGAGGAGAAGCGTAATATGCCACACACAAACCCCACTTTTTCAGCTGAGACGCAGGTCCTCGACCCTGCCCGCCCTTCAAGGGCGGGCAGCGGTCAGCAGCTGACCCAACCCGATGTTAAAACTGCTCCAGACCGGGCAGTTCAAATCCTGTTCGACCGGATCAAGCAGGCCCAACTCCGTTTTGATGACCTTGGAAGCGAACTTGCCCATTACAGCAAGCAGGAACGCCTGCAGCTTTCTGAAGCCGTAAGGATCGGATTGGAAGATGAAATAAGCTTGCTGCGAAAAACCATGCGTCGCTTCGTGAAAGCAGCAAAAGCCGGCGGGGAGGATGAATATCCCGTTAACTTAGCCAAAACCCTTGACCTGCTGGGTCTCTCCTGCGGGAGGCTGGCCGGTTTGCTGCGCGTTCAGATTGGGCTTAGTCATCCTGATACGCAAAACCTGGATGATGGCTTGTTGGAAGCGTTGCAAGACTTTGCCTCCCAAATTGAAAGTATGAAAGGGCAAGATGATGACTGAAGTGACACTTCAACCCCAACTGATCCGCCTGGGACTTTCTCTATCGCCCCGGCAAGTTCAAAGAAACAACCTGGCAGAAGTATTTCCAAAAAAGCCCACCTCAAGGGTGGAATTCTTGCGGAATCTGCGAAAGATTGACCACTTCAGCCGGGTTTTTGGACGGATCAGGCTGCGCCACTACCAGCTTGAGGTGGCTCAGGCCATAGTAGAATCCGTCTTCAGGCAGCAGGGTCTTTCCATCGTGGTCATGTTTCCGCGTCAATCTGGGAAGAACCTGCTCCAGGCTCAGTTGGAAGTCTATCTGATGGCGCTGCTGGGGACACAGGGCGCGGAGATGGTCAAACTTTCTCCCACTTACCAGCCCCAGAGTCTGAATGCCATGCGCCGTCTTGAAACAGCGCTCCAGGCAAACTATTTGACCCACGATCAGTGGCACAAGAGCGCCGGTAACCACTACCGCTTTAAAAACGCGCATCTGACTTTTCTGTCCGCTGCTCATGGTTCTAATATTGTCGGCGCGACGGCCTCAACTCTGCTGGAGCTGGATGAAGCCCAGGATATTGAAATTGCCAAATATGACAAGCAAATCGCGCCCATGGCTGCCTCCACCAATGCCACCCGCGTCTTCTGGGGCACGGCCTGGACCTCAAACACTCTTTTGGCGCGGGAGCTGCGTTTAGCCCGGCAAGCAGAAGCGCGCGATGGCATCCGGCGGGTCTTCCACTTGAGTGCTGAGGAGGTCCGCCAGGAGGTCCCGGCTTACGGTCTATTCGTGGATGAACAGGTGGCGCGCCTGGGACGCTCCCACCCCATGGTGCGTTCTCAGTTCTTCAGCGAGGAGATCGACTTTTCCAACGGGCTCTTTACCCCCACCCGTCTGGGTTTGATGCAGGGCAGCCATGCTCCTTTGCAGAGCCCGCAAGCAGGCAAAACCTACGCCTTGTTGGTGGACCTGGCCGGTGAAGATGAACAGGTCAGGCTCAACAGCAGCGGGCTTGGAACCGCAGCTGAACTAGAAAATCCCAACCGCGATTCCACCGCGGTGACCGTGGTTGAGATCGATCTGAGCCTGATGGATGATGCCCTGGTTGGCAAACCGCGCTACCGCGTCGTGCAGCGCTACCTTTGGCAGGGCGAAAAACACAGCACGCTTTACCAACGGCTGCTTCACCTGTCCCAGCACTGGCAAGCCAAAAAAATTATCGTGGATGGCAGCGGTGTGGGGGCTGGAGTCTGTTCCTTTTTGCGTGACCGCCTGGGCGACCGGGTGATCCCCCTTGTTTTTAACCGCCAGGTCAAATCCAGGCTGGGTTGGGATTTCCTAGCTGTGATCGATACCGGTCGTTTTCAGGATTTCAAACCAGCCCAGACCTTTTTTGCTGATCCGGGGCTTGGCAACCCTCTGGCAGTCAGCATGATGAACGAACAAGACCGTCTGCAGGCACTTTTTCAACGCCAACTGCAGGGCATCACTTGTGAGGTCAGCATCGGACCTGAACGCTGGCTGAAATGGTCTGTCCCTGAGGGTACTTGCGACCCTTTGGGAGGCTTGCTGCATGACGATCTGGTTATCTCAGCTGCCATGACTTCCATCCTGGATCAAGAGGATTGGCGGCCATCGCTTATGCCTCAGATCATCCAGGCTCTTGACCCACTCAAAGAAATGGACGGAGGATTTTAGTGACCTACTTTACCCGCAACCAGGGCTTCCCGTTGGGGATTGACCTGTCGCAACATAATGCCAGTTGGGATGGTAAAACCATCCCAAATTTCGACCAAATTAGTCAGCACGAACCCAAAGTGCGCTTCGCGGCTTTACGCACCGGCATTTCCTGGGGCTATCGCGACAGCATGTTTGAGCGCTTTTTCCGTGAAGCTGCCCGCATCGACCTGTGCGTCTTGCCTTACCACGTCTTTTATCCGGGTTCGGATGCCAAGCGGCAGATGCAGGCCTTTCTCAGCATCCTCAAGAAAAGCGACCTTGATAAACTACGCCTGGTGCTGGACCTGGAATTAGACCAGGGCAAGTCCAAGGCGCAAATCACCGATTCGCTCAACCAGGCCATCCAAGTTCTGCGTCAGGCCACCGGACGCTATCCCATCATCTATTCCCGCGCTTTGTGGATCGACGAGCATCTTGAGATCAAGGATTTGCCGCAGATCGATTGGTGGTTGGCTCAGTATATCCGCAGCCGGGAGACGCCCTTTTACACCCCAGAATACCCCTGCCCGCCTTTGCTTCCGCGGGGAGTACGCCAGTGGCTGATCCATCAAACCGCCCAGCGGGCACCCGCCATCGGAGGGGTGGGTCATTACATGGATTACAACCGCTGGAATGGAAGTTTGGAGCAACTGTGGGCTTATTTTGGCCGCGGAACACAGCCGGAGGCGGCATGCCCTTTGGATGGCTTACCCTGTAAAAGAGCCGGCAAAGCAGCTTTGGGAGCTGCAATAAATGTGGAGGTGCGGGCATGACCAGCTTGAAAGAACGTTTCCAAACCTGGTTTCAGAGTTCCTCCCCTCAAACTGAGCAGCTTGAGCAACGCCTGCCGCTTTCGATCCCTGAGGAGGAAAATACCTTTCTCATCGGCACTCAGTCCTACTTTAGTTCTGAGCGGGATCGCGATGCTTATGACCGACAAAGCATCATGCAGGACAGCCTGGATGCCTGGCGCTTCAACCCATTAGCCAGGCGCATCGTGGAACTTACCACCCACTATGCCACCGGAGGCGGACTCAAGGCTGTTTGTCCGCACCTTTTAACGCAGGATTTTATCAACCAGTTCTGGCAGCACCGTCTTAACCAAATGGAGGGGCGCGTCACAGCCATGTCTGATGAATTGAGCATCAGCGGTAATCTCTTTCTGCTGCTCAGCACTGATCACAGCGGCATGAGTTACGTGCGCATCCTGCCTGCGGCTGATATCACTCGGATCGATTCCCGTGAAAACGATGTTGAACAAGAATTGAGTTACCACGTGCGTCTACCGGGAGAAACAGAAGAGGCAGTTTACCTAGCTTACGCTCAAAAAACCGAGTCACTGGGCAGAAGTGGTGCTTTTCCGGCAGTCATCTTGCATTTTGCCATCAACCGACCCAGCGGCTCCCAATGGGGGGAGGGCGACCTCACGCCCGTCCTGAAATGGCTTGCCCGCTACAGCGCCTGGCTGGAAGACCGCGTCCGTCTCAACCGCTTCCGCAACGCTTTTATTTACGTGGTCAAGGCTCGTTTTGGCAGTGAAGTCGAAAGATCAACCCGTCAATTAACGCTGAGCGCTAATCCGCCCGCGCCGGGTTCTGTTTTGGTCACAGACGAAAGCGAAGAGTGGTCGGTCATCTCGCCCAAACTGGAAGCCCTGGACGCATCCAGTGATGGCCTGGCGATCAAGAAAATGATCGCGGCTGGAGTGGGGCTGCCACTGCATTTTCTGGCTGAGCCGGAATCGTCCACCAGGACCACGGCCGAAGCCGCCGGCAGCCCGACCTATCGCCGTTTTGCTGAGCGGCAGCGTTTCTTGTGCGCTGTGCTGGAAGAACTCTTGCGCGTAGTCGTCAACAGAAGAGCGCAGGTCGATCAAAGCGTTGACCCCCAGGCGCTCATCCGCGTGGAAGGCGGCGACATCAGCTCCAGGGATAACCGCGAACTGGCTGAAGCGGCTCAGCAGGTCAACCAGGTGGCTTCCAATTTGTTTGATCGCGGCCTGATCACCGAGCAGGAACTTTTGCGCCTGGTTTACCGCTTCATGGGAGAACGCCTGCCCACTGAAACTGAAGCAAAGGTATCAAAAAACACTTTACTTGCTCAATGATCAGCCAGGCTGTCACGCGTGGGGCGGGCGGCTTGCTGATTTTGGAAATGAAGAAGTAGGAAAGGAGTTTTATGACTGAAAGCCGACAGCGTCTGGCACTGGAAATCAATCCGGTCGGAAGCGGACGCTTTGAGATCCTGGCAATCACCGCGGGAGCCGCTAATGGATGGGAGTTTCCCTCCGCAGTTTTGCGGGAATCCCTCAGCCTCTGGAACGGTGTCAATTGTTTTGTGGACCACAGCCTCAAAGCCCGCTCTGTGCGTGATATCGCCGGCATTTTGAGCCATCCAGTTTGGGATGAAAGCGCCCAGGGTGTTCGGGCTGAACTGAGCGCCTTTGGCCCTTCTGCGACTGTGCTGGAAGATATCGGACGCCAGGTGCTCGAAAAGTCAGATGAACCAGCTGTCAAAGTTGGTTTCTCTGCCGATGTACTCTTTCAAGGCAAGGCAGGAAAGGTAGAAAAAATCCTGCGCATTTACTCAGTCGACCTGGTTTACAACCCAGCCCGCGGCGGGATTTTCCTGCGCGCGCTCAATCAACTCGGAATCAACCCCATCATCGAAGGAGACTTTACTATGCCTGATTTAACGACAAGCACCCAAACCGAAATCAACACTTCACTGCAGTTGGAGGAGAAACCCAGCCTGACAGCTGAAACCAAAAGCCTGGAAGCCCAGCTTTCAGAAATGCGTCAAATGCGCGAACATATGAGTGCTTTCCTTTTGGAAAGTAGCCTGGCCAATACAAACCTGCCTCAGGGCTTCAAGGTAAGCATCCGCAAACAATTTCAGAATCGCGTGTTTGCGCCGGCGGAGCTGCAAAGCGCCCTGCGTGAAGCCCATACCCTTTTGAGCGACCTGGAAGGGACAAGCGTGGTCAAAGGACCAGCCCGCGTTGAAGGCATGCTTGAACCAGGTGAACGCTTGCAGGCAGCCGTGGACGACCTGCTCGGCGCCCCGCGGGAGAAAAGCCTGGCTGGAGCTTCCGTTGCCAAACTTTCTGGTATCCGTGAACTCTACCTGACCCTGACCGGGGATTATGACTTGCACGGCGGTTACTTTCCTGAACGAGCCCGCCTGGCAACCACGGCCGATTTTTCCGGGCTGGTCAAGAACAGCCTTAACAAACTGGTCAGCAACACCTGGGATGAATTAGGCAAGGCCGGCTATGACTGGTGGAAGGACGTCACAGTCCAGGAACACTTCAACAGCCTGCACGACATTACCGGCACGCTGATTGGCACCGTTGGCGATCTGCCCAGCATAGCTGAAGGCGAAACTTATCCTGAACTGCAGGTCGGCGATTCACCCGAGATCGCTACTTTCAAAAAGTACGGTGGCTACATCCCCCTGACTCTGGAACTGATCGACCGGGATGAAACCCGCAAGCTGCGCGCTTATGCCCGTGAATTGGCTTCAGCGGGCATGCGTAAAATTTCCCGCCTGGTGGCTGAGATCTTTACTGTCAATCTAGGTACCGGTCCAAATTTGAGGAATGGCGAGGCTCTCTTTAACTTTGAGCCGGTCAGCGCTGAAGGCGGGCATGCCAATTTGGGCACCCTGGCACTCAGCGCGGACAACTGGGATGTGGTCAGTGCCAAAGTCTACAGCCAGCCCATGCTGATCAAGGATTCCCTGGGCTATTATGGTAGCGGTCCTCAGATGGCGGTCAACCCCAAATTCATCCTGGTCCCCCGCGCGCTGCAAAAAACCGCTCTGCAAATTTGCACCGGTGCCCTGGTCCGGGAAGCCGATTATGTCTATGACAATGTGCTCAAAGGCAGCGCTGTCCCGCTGGTTGTGCCGGAATGGACTGATGACAATGATTGGGCGGCAGTTTGTGACCCTCGCGTCGCGCCGGCCATCTTTGTGGGCGAGCGCTTTGGGCTGGCTCCGGAAATTTTCATTGCCGGCGATGAACTTTCCCCTGCAGTTTTCAGCAATGACGAGCACCGCCTCAAAGTGCGCCATTACCTGGCAGTCTGGGTCAATGACTTCAGACCCCTCTACAAGAATAATGTTGCCTAAACCGGAAGGAGTTCACATGGCAAAATTCAAGATCCTCTTAAGCTCACGCAAATTCTGGGCGGCATCCATCGGCTTGGTTTTTATGGTCATCAAAGCCTGGAAACCCGATTTTCCCCTGGAAGCCGACCAGCTGGCAGGCATAGTGGCAATTTTGGTCACTTACATCCTTGGAACAGCTCTTGAAGACGGTTTAAGAGCCGATTCCTAAACCAATCAGAACGTCTGACCCCATCCTTTTTTCAGGGTGGGGTCAGACAAGGAGAAAGATATGAACGAAAGTGAAATTCGCAAAGTACTGCGCAAGCTGATGGGGGAGGATGTGGTGGACTGGCGTTTGCGGGAGGACGGTTTTTTGATTGCCATCAATCAGCAAGGCTGGAAGGTCACCTTCTCTCCCGCCGAAGTTGAGCGAGCCCTGCAAAGCTGCACTAGAAAGCGGGTAACAGCCAATGAGTGATTTGACCGCTTTGACCGCCCGCCTCGAACAACTTTTTATGGATACCTACCAACTGAGCTTGCCCGCGGACCTCAAGGAAGAGGCTATCCGCTCCTCCCTGGAAGATATCAACAGCCTGACCGGGAAAACTTACAGCCTGGCTGGATTGGATGAACAACTCCTGACCACCCTGCCAGCTGAGTTTCAAACGGCTCTGTTACGCGGTGCAGCTGTTGTACTGGTTGAAGCCATTTTGCAGCACAAACTGGTCACTTACAGCAATCTTTCGGTTGATCCGGCAGAACTGCAAGCCTGGGCGCGCTGCCTGCGCCAGGAGCGCGATCAACTACTGGACCGGCTGCGTTTCAGGAGTCTGCGTGAGGCGGAAGGCATACCCTGGGCAACCTGGGTCTATCCAGAAGCGGAGAGCTATGACTGAGCTGGCAATTGGCTATTTGAACGGATCTGATGAAAACTCCTGGCTGAGACTCAACGGGAGTGGCTTGTTGCCTGGCGTTGTGGGCAGCGAATACGACTTTCAAACCAGTTCCGAACCTGAAATACAGGAAAATCTGCGGGTGAATTTACGGGGTTCCAGCGCTCAGGTCAGAATCGCGATCGATCTTTTGGAGTCTTTCATCCAAAGCCTGGGCAAAGAGCCCCATCAGCCCTTATGCTTGCGACTCTGGAGTGCAGATCAGGCAGCTTATGTGTATGCCCCCATCAGGCAGGCTGGTCTCCAGGCTGAGAAAGGCTATTTGCTCTCCCAACCAAATGGCTCCTGCGTGCTGAATTTGCGCTTGACCAGAGATTCTCTTTTCTTCAGCAGCGAGTTGCCCTTGCCGCTCTCCAACAGCTCAGGGGGTGAGATCATAACCGGCTTGACCTTGCTGAACCACGATGACTCCTCGCTGGGGCATGACAACTGGTTCACTGTCAATACCTATAACCTGGGGCTCAACTTTCCCAGCCTGGTGCGCTTTGAAGTTGAAAACCCTTACTCAGGCAGTTCGTTGGCTGATTTCTGGTTGGGTGGATTGCCCTGCCAGGTAGGTGAAAGCCGTCCAAGCCTTAATCTGGAAGCCGAAAATGGGACTGGAGGCAGCGTTGTCAGCCATGCCCTGGCATCAGGAGGCAAGTACAGCCAGTACAGCTGGAGCGGAACCGACTGGCAGACACTGGGCAGCTGGACGCTTTCTCCGGTTGATGTCAGCTTGTTCAAAGGCGGAAGCCTGACCCCCTTGCTGCGCTTCTTTACCCCTTCTCAGAGTGAGTCATTGTCTTTGCGCTTGCTTGTGAGTGTGGCTGGGGTGCTTGTTTATGAAGGACCTCTCTCCCAGGTACCCAAAGCTCAGGGTTTTGTTGAATTGGAGCCTATCAGCCTGCCTTTGGGCAGCCTGCCCCTGGAGAATTACGCCAGCCCCCACCAGTTGACGCTGCAGGCCCGGCAAACAGATGCTGGTACCCATACAGTGGAAGTAGATGATCTGCTTTTGCTGCCTCATCAGGGCTTTGCCCACTACCACAGCCTGACCGGGCTGCCCTATCAGGCTTGTTTAATTGATGACGGAGCGCTGAAGCAAAGTTGGACCCTGCAACAAGGGCTTGAAAGCAAAACTCACCATCGCATTGGCTCAAGCTTGTCCCTTACTCAGGCTTATCAGCAGCATTTCTGGTGTTTTCAAACTGACCCGGTTGGAGCTGCGCTCATCTCCCGGAGTATCTCGGTAAAAGCCTGGTATAGAAAACAATGGAGGCTGCCGTGAGTTGGGCCGTTGAATTCTTAAACCGTGAGAATGGCGCCTTCCTGCACTCGCCCGAGAGTTGTTTGCCGCTTAAATTAAGTTGGCATGAGCACTTTGGCTGCAAGCAAGCCCTCATCACCTGCCCATGTGAAGGCCTGAGCCTGAAAGATTGGCAGCTGCGCCTGGGGCAGGATGTGCGCATCTACGATCCGGATGGAAGATTGGCCTGGTGGGGTTACTTGAACTCTGTCAGACAAAGAAAAAACGGCTTTGACTATCTGCTCAGCTTGGATCAGATGGCAAACCGGGTGGCTGTGCGCTTCAAGGATCTGACAGGCGATCTACCTGGTGAGGCAGGGCAAACCAGCTGGCAGGAAGATCTGGAAAGCCAATCAATTTACGGCATCAAAGAACGTTTGCTTCATTACGGCAGCCTTCACCCTGCCGCGGCAGCTCAGGTGGCGGTCATGCAGCTCAAAAGCCGTGCCTGGCCGCTTATTCTAGTTGAACCGCGGCTCCAGGGAATGGAAAGCGAGCCGGATGGATGGGTTTTGGACTGCCGGGGCTGGATGCACACGCTAGCCTGGCGTGTTTGGCCTGGTCAGAGTGGTTTGATCAGTCACAACCCGGTCCAGGCTGGCACTCAGGCTTTGGGAGACACGGCTGAAAATCTACGGGTTGCCCAGTCCTTTTTGGTTCCTGACAGCCTGGAATTTATCAATGCGTCTGTGCGGGCACGCCGGCAGGGATCGCCGTCTGACCTGCTAAAAATCAGCCTCCAAGCAGACCTGGCAGGCAAACCTTCAGGGCTCCTTTTGACTAGTCAGACCATTCAGGCCAGCTTGCTTGCTTCAGAAGCCTATAGTTGGATCGAAATGAGCTTTGGCACGCCAGTGACTCTCAATCAGGGACAGCGCTACTGGTTAATCCTGGAGCGGACTGGCTCGGTCGATCCG
>Ga0209509_1000194_pt1 | contig 64918 bp, 53 predicted proteins | sample BioC13SIPDNA_FD_185743 | JGI IMG/M metagenome (GOLD analysis project Ga0209509, IMG submission 185743) | Anaerobic biogas reactor microbial communites from Washington, USA - Biogas_R1_A C13 SIP DNA (SPAdes) (version 2) | ecosystem: Engineered > Bioreactor > Anaerobic > Unclassified | place...
TGGACGCCCGGAGGTTAATGACCGTTTGCGTCTAATGAATAACGGAGAAGGCAGCTATGAAAAGATTGTTCCTCATATTCAGGCTATGGTAGCCAAAGAACCCAGAAGTTATTATGTGCGTGGGACTTTTACACGTCAAAACCTCGATTTCACCAACGATATCCGTCATTTCACCGAATTGGGTCTGAAAAATTTCTCTTTGGAACCAGCAATTGGAACCACAAGTGAATATGCTATAAGAGAGGAAGATTTACCGGCAGTATTAGCTGAGTATGAAAAGCTGGCTGATTTACTGCTGGATTATTATAAAGCCGGGCAGGATGTGCATTTTTTCCATTATGATCTGGATTTGCAGCGTGGTCCCTGTCTGGCCAAACGTCATACCGGCTGTGGCGCCGGCGTGGAGTATCTGGTGGTAACCCCCGAAGGAGATATTTATCCCTGTCATCAGTTTGTCGGGGAGAAAGATTTTCTAATGGGGAACGTAAACCGGGAGTTGGATAGCGACATAAGGACACGATTAGGAAAAAACACTTTACTGAATAAGGAAGAATGCAGAAAATGCTGGGCTCGTTTTTATTGTGGTGGAGGTTGTCACGCCAATAATTATTTTACTAATCAATCGATTGAACAACCAGCGGAAATTGCCTGCCAAATGCACCGTAAACGCGTAGAATCCGCCATTTATCTGGAAATCAGTAAGCAGTTACATGATTTTCCTGCAGAAAAACTTTGTAGAAAAGAAGGATAAATAGTGGAACAAATAGAAAGAATTTGTGGTCTAATAAACTTTATATTTATATGGAGAGTTAATTATGAATTATTTGTTTTTGCAAAAAAACTGGCGTATGCCAATAATTATCGGACTTATATTCGTTTTATCCGGTTTCCTGTTATGGGCAACAGTTATTCGAACCCCAGCTTATGCAGTTTATGTTGATTCAGAAAAGAAATTTACTATCAAGAGTCAGGACCAGGCTGAAAAGATTCTGGCCGATATAAAAAGTGAGCAACAGCAGAAATGCCAACAGAAGCTGGAACTTACCAATAAAGTTGAATATAATCGCGTATTTGCCCACAGACAGGATTTGGTTGCAGAAACCAAAATGAAAGCGGAGTTAACCAAAGCTTTAAACTTTAAAACCATGGCAGCCGCCATAGTTGTTAATGGCAAAACAGTTGCTTATGTAAATACTTCTACTGAGGCTAAAAAGCTGCTGGCGAAATTAAAAAAAGATTTTGGGCAGGTTGAAGAAGGAGAAGAGTTGCTGTCAGTAGCTTTCGATGAAAAGGTTACGATTAAGGAACAAAAGGTTAATGCCAGCAAGGTGTCTTCAGTAGATGGTGCATATGAAAAAATAATTACCGGCACTGATAATCCCCAGAAATACATAGTCAAGGAAGGTGACTCGCTGTGGTTGATAGCCCGTCGTCATGATATGTATGTTGATGATATTGTTCGGGCCAATAATTTAAAAAGCGAGGATCTTTCCCTGGATCAGGAGTTGATTCTGGTTACCAGCAAACCGTATATAACGGTAGTAGCCAAGGTTGAAGGGGAACGAATTGAAACTATCCCCTACGAAACCAAAGTTATTGTAGACAAAAATTCGGCTACTACGGTACGGGTAAAGGAAGCCGGCAGTAATGGGGAGAAAAAGGTACTATACATAGCAACCAAGTGTAACGGAGTAGTAGAGAAAAAAGATATTAAGGAAGAAACAATTATCAAAGAAGCCGTTGCCCGCGTAATGATAAAAGGCTCCAAGGTAGCCAATGTAGCATCGCGTAGCGGTGGTTCCGGTTCACTTGACTGGCCCTGTTATGGCCCGGTTACTAATTATTTTCGTTCCGGTCACTCAGGCATAGACATTGCTCCCCGCAGCGGGACTCCCATCCGCGTGGCTGATGCCGGATATGTAACTTTTACCGGTTATCAGGGTGGTTATGGCAATTTCATTATTATAGATCATGGTAATGGTCTGGTTACACGTTATGCCCATTGTTCTAGTATTAATGTCTCCAAGGGGCAAACCGTATCTGCCGGTACCGTTATCGGAGCAGTTGGTTCCACCGGACGCAGCACTGGACCACATCTTCATTTCGAAGTGCTGTCGGGAGGATCATTTGTAAACCCATTAAGCTACTTACGATAAAAAATTAATCACCCTGGCCTTAGGGTCAGGGTCTTTATTTTTTAAGGCAGGAGGAGTAATACATGTATGATGTTATTATAATCGGCAGTGGACCGGCAGGTCTAACTGCGGCCATTTATACCGGCAGAGCCAAACTAAAAACCCTGATCCTGGAAGCCAACGTTTTAGGGGGGAATACGGCTATTATTGATCAGATTGATAATTATCCGGGATTTCCTTTTGGTGTTTCCGGAACTGAATTAATTGATTTGTTTTATCGTCAGGCGGAAAGATTTGGCGTAGAATTGCGTACGGAAGAAGTAACTACCATACAAGCAATACCGGGAGGCCATAAAGTAGTAACTAATGCCGGCGAATATATGACCCGTTCGGTAATAGTAGCTATGGGGGCTAAACGCCGTCAACTGCAGGTAGCAGGTGAACAGGAGTTTCTGGGGCGGGGAGTGTCATATTGCGCTACCTGTGATGGCGCCTTTTTCTCCACCGTACCGGTAGCCGTTGTTGGCGGTGGTGATTCAGCAGTAAAGGAAGCTTTGTTTTTATCCGATATTGCTTCCCGGGTTTATCTGATTCACCGTCGTGAAGAGTTCCGTGCCAATCGAACTGCGGTGGATAAACTTTTGGCCAAAGACAACATTGAATTGAAGCTGAATAAGATTATTATCGGCATAGAGGGCGATGCTTTGATGCAGCGTTTGCGTTTAAAGGATGTTCTGACCGGTGAGGAAGAAATCCTGGAGACGGAAGGTTTGTTTGTAAGTATTGGTCTGGTATCAGCAGCCGATTTTCTGAGTTCACTACTGGATACAGATGATGGCGGCTATATAATTACTGATGAAAAGATGTGTACTTTGGTCCCCGGAATTTTTGCGGCCGGAGATATTCGGGCCAAACATGCCCGTCAGATATCTACTGCTGTAGGTGATGGTGCTATGGCAGGAATTACTGTTACTGAGTATTTAAAGGAATAGCACCACTATTTGCAGACCCCTCCCCCGCCAATACCATAGTATAATGGGGCCGAGGGGAGAGATTAACCATGCCGGGAATGAAATTGCCGGATTCGGCCAGAAATATCAGCTTGATTTTGATATTGGTTCTGTTGCTGGTATTAGTAATTTCACGTCACAGTAATACACTGTTGCGGGCTGCAGTTGGACAGGGAATAAGTCTGCAGACGGCCGGATTCAGTCAAACGGAAAGTGACCATTTTATAATTAAATATACCGGATTGGATAGCAGCTATTCGGCTATGATAACTGAAGTTGCCGAGGAAGCCTATTCCGATGTAAGCCAGGAATTTAGCCTGGAACCACAGAATAAAACTATTATAGTAGTATATCCGGACAGCGCCAGTCTGGCTAATAGTTTTGGCTGGGATAAAAACGAGAAGGCGTTAGGAGTCTACTGGGCCGGGGCAATTCGCATTGTATCTCCTGAAGAGTGGATGTCAGATCCGCAGGATAAACAGGAATTTATTCGCGAGGGACCCATGGTGCATGAGTTTGTTCATCTGCTGGTTGACGAATCGACCAGGGGCAATTATAATCGCTGGTGGACAGAAGGAATTGCACAGTATTACGAGAAGAAGATTACCGGTTTTGAATTTGCTGAACCCTCTTTTGAGGATGGGCAATTAATGTATTATGAATTGTCGGTATTGGGCAAACAGTTTGATAAAACCGACCAGGCAGTTGCTTACTGGGAGTCCTTGCAGGTAGTTGAGTATATAGTAAACCATTATGGGGAGGAAGCCCTGTTTACTACCATGAATTATCTGGGTCAGGGATATAGTCTGGAAAAATCAATATCCAAAGCACTGGGTTTGCAATATCGTGATTTCGCACAAGGTTTTTATTATTTTCTGGAAAACCGCTAAGACAAAGAGGTGTATTGGTTGAGAAACACACTAATTATTGAGGGAGGGGCCCCTCTTAATGGGCAAGTACGAGTCAGCGGGGCAAAGAATGCTGCCCTGGTTTTAGTTGTGGCCAGTATTCTGGCTGACGGTGAAACTATTCTTGATAATGTGCCCCGTATCAGCGACATGGAGTACCTGTTGCAGATTTTAAATGATATTGGGGTAAAGACCCGCTGGCAGGATGATAGCAGTTTATCAATCTGCCCACCGGATGGAGAGTTAAAAACCAGAACTTCCTATGAACTGGCTAAACGACTACGGGCCTCCAATTTATTGCTGGGTGCCATGCTGGGCAGACAGGGAGAGGCGGTAGTTTCTCTGCCCGGGGGATGTGATATTGGTTCCCGGCCAATGGATTTGCATATAAAAGGGGTCCAGGCTTTGGGAGCTGAAGTAAAACTGGAGCATGGCTATATTTATGCCCATGCCAAAAAACCTGGTGGCAGTAGGGTTTATCTGGATTTCCCCAGTGTAGGGGCTACGGAGAATATTATCATGATGGCTGCCCGGACTCCGGGTCAGAGTGTTATTGAAAATGCCGCCAAAGAACCTGAAATAGTTGATTTGGCCAATTTCCTCAATTCCATGGGAGCGCGTATTCGTGGTGCAGGTACTGATATCATTAAAATTGAAGGGGTAGAAGAACTACGGGCTGGCCGTTATGCCATTATTCCTGACCGGATTGAAGCCGGAACTTATATGATTGCTGCGGCAATTTCCGGCGGTGAAATCCTGGTAGAGAATGTAATTCCCACGCACTTGCATCCGGTGGTAGCCAAATTGCAGGAAACTGGAACAATTGTAGAGGAGAACGACCGGGGAATAATCGTCAGAGGAACCGGAAGAGTAAAGCCGGTAGATATAAAGACATTACCTTACCCAGGTTTTCCTACTGATATGCAGTCACAAATGATGGCTTTGCTAAGTATGGCCGAGGGCTCCAGCGTTATCGTAGAAAATGTATTTGAAAATCGTTTTCAAAGTGTGGATGAGTTGAAACGCATGGGTGCCAATATTAAGGTGGAAGGTCATACTGCTGTAGTAGAGGGAGTTAACCGATTACACGGTGCCAGGGTAAGAGCTACTGATCTGAGAGCCGGTGCATCCTTGGTATTGGCGGCTCTGGCGGCAGATGGCTGCACGGAAATAGAGGAAGCCGGACATATATTCAGAGGCTATGAAAATATTGAAACCAAGCTGACCAGCCTGGGAGCAAAACTAAAATAGGAATTATATAATATAACAAATTAAAAAATCCCCTCCGCTATGGTGGGGATTTTCTATGGCGATGTTATGGTGTTCTATATGCCAAGACGGTTGAATTCACCCTCATCAGGTTCGGCGTCATCAAATTTGGGGATAACAATATCTTCATTTTCCTTCATCAGATCATGAATCCGCCCCTCTTTCATATAAAAGACTGGACTATCATTGATATGTACTACGATTTCCAATCCGCCTTCGTTAGTAAGCACATAGAAATTTTCGCCTACTCTTAAAATTTCCTGAATAGGGCCTTTTCCTGTTAATAACAGACCATAGCGTTTGATTTCAATTTTCTTAACATGAATACGTAAAAGATCAAACATTGACCTTCTGGTGGTATCGGCCATTTTATCCAGATCAATGGCCCGAGTGTCTTTGAAAATCAGACGAACTGCAAAGTTAACCATATCACTATTTTTAGTCATGCCATATCAGCCCCCTTTATAAAAAAATAGCACATTTTCAGAATAATTGTAAGCTGTGAAATGAAATAATTGAATTTATATTATGAAAATTTCTTCAATTTTCATATAATCAGTTAATTAACCGATGTGACTCGGTCAGAACGATAGCAACCAGAGTAATAGATATTCCTTACCCCTTTAACAATCCTATTCGGAATGACAACCAGGCGGTTTTTATACTAAACTTATATATGCAGGTTTACGTATAGACATTACTGATAAAATATACTTCCTCAGGGGGATACTATCCAAAATGAGATATCGAATTATTTCGGTGGGCAGGATCAGAGAAAAATACTTTAATGAGGGAATAGCTGAATATCTGAAACGATTAACGCGTTATTGCAAAATAGAATTAGTTGATGGTCTGGAGGAAAAAACCAATCCCCGGGCGGGAGAGTCTGAGCTTGAACAGGTAATTGATCGGGAAGGGGAGCGTATACTGGCCTTGATTAATCCCGATGAATTGTTGATTGCCTTTGACAGCCAGGGACAAATGATGAACTCGGAAGAGTTCGCCCGGTTTATTAATGATTGGAATAATAGCGGCAGGCCACGTGTAAATATGATCATTGGTGGCAGCCATGGGTTATCATCTTTGGTAAAACAGCGTTCTGATTTAATAATCTCTATGGGAAAAATGACCCTGCCCCATCAAATGGCCGTTTTCGTATTAACCGAACAAATCTACCGGGCCTTTAAAATCATTAAAGGCGAACCTTATCACAAGTAGGAAGTAAAAGAATATTCTTTTTACCTCCTTTATTTTTGACGATAATCCTCTCAAAACAACATGATAAACCCCACTTTCACATTGTTTCCTCGTCTTGCTTACCATATTCTACCGCTTTCGATTTTTTTTATCTCCTCTTACTTCCGGGTGCTAGTCCTTATTTCATCCTTTCGGTGAATAGAAGATTAGATTTAAAGGCATTAATATAAAGGGTGGGCTTTACATAATTTACAGTTTATGTAAAGCCGGATGTTTAAGGGGGGTTATGTTTGTCAATCTTTACAAGCGGACGCATTTCCACTCTAATAAAAAGATGGAAAGAATTTTATAAGTTAGACATATATTTGCATGGTGGCAACAAGTTCAAACCTGCAATTGAAATTGATCATGCTAATAACATTCGCCGATTTCTACTCTTCATTCGTTGTATTTTGTTCATTATTACTTCAACATTTTATCTGGCAGCACCGCCTTATTCTCCTGTTATTGTTAAACTGCAGGTGGTTCTAACTACTCTGGTTGCTACCATTCTGGCGCAAAATCTTTATGATAGCTGGGATATTAAGACTCTTTATCATAAGATGATGCCTCAGTCTTTGGAAACCAGTCTCGATAAAGACCAGGATAGCCACAGTTTTATTCTATTACTTGGCCTTATTATTTTAGAAGTTTGCGGTGCAGTTGTTCTTATATTGCCAACCGGCGGATTGGATAGTCCCTTTATTTGGTATGCTCTAAACCCGATAATTGCTGCAGTTGTATATCTTCCTACCTTGTATTGCTGGGGCACAGTAGTGTTGTTCCTGACTACAGCTATTACGGTCAATGCTATTTATCCAGGCTATGATGGTTCCCTGTTTTCTTTTATATACCAACATAAGAGTATCTTGCTGGTATTTCTTATTACTACTTCTCTGGCCAGCCTGGCTTCTTCACTTAACAAATATCTGGCCCAGGCTTACACCTGGCTGGCTATAGCCCATGAAACCACTGAAAAATCACTGGAGCATATTTCTTCTTTATATCAGGCGTTGGAAGCTTTTTCAACCAGGGAGGATAAGACCCAACTGGTTGATGTTCTGGCCACTTATTCAAGTAAACTTTGTAATACATCGGCAGCTTGTTTTTTAAAAGAGGATCTGGAGGGTCGGGATGAGCACAGTATTCTTCGGGTTGTAAACCAGGAAGACTGTATTAATGAAATAAATTGGGAAAAGGAGTTAATGTCAATTTGGTATAGATTAAAGCCTTTTGAGGAAGTCATGCTACAAAATATTGGCCATGAACAATTAATAATAGTTCCAATCATTGCCCATGGAGAATACTTCGGCCTGTTAGCCTGTTTACAGTTTCCCGCCTTAAAAAAGCCGGATGAGGGAAAAAAGCAGTCACTGATATTTCTGGCGGGAATTGCCGGAATTATTCTGGAGAGATTAAAGACCGATGAATTATGGGGACGACTTCTGGTAAGTGAGGAACAATCCAGAATTGCCAATGAAATTCATGATGGAGTAGCCCAGTATTTATTTAGTATGGTATGTGCTTTGGATATGATTTCGAAAGAGCAGGCAAGTTTGCAGGATGAGAGAATACAGCAAAAACTAAAACTGTTGGGAAAAACCGCCAACCAGGCTTCAGTAGAATTAAGAGCTTCTATATATGAATTAAGTCCATACAAGCGCGGGGAAAGTATTTTTGTTGATAATTTAGCTTCTTATCTGGATGACCTGGGCCGGTTAAATAATATTCAGGTAGATTTGGAGGCTGAAGGGAGTGAGGAGGCATTAAGTCCGGCTTTACGAAAAGGGCTGTATCGTATTGTCAGGGAGGCCTGCAGTAACGCCATCAGACACGGGAAATGTAATTCAATCAAGGTTGAGTTATCAATGTACCCCAACCAATGTATATTACAAATAAATGATAATGGATGTGGCTATAAATGGGAAGCTGAGGGGGGCGGCAGTAATAGCGGTTTAGGGAATTGGAACATGTACCAGTTGGTGACCTGTTTTAATGGAGAGCTGCAGACCTTTAGTGAACCGGGCAAGGGTACTGTAATCAGGTGTACTATACCGAAATTAAATATAAACGAAAAACAGATAAAGGAGACGGTTTAATAATGAAACTGGTAATTATAGATGATCATCCCTTGGTATTACAGGGAATTGGGTCAGTCATACAATATCAGGAAGATATGCAGTTGGTCGGCACTGCCAGTTGTGGCGATGAGGGCATCAAAGTGGTGGAAAACGTTCAGCCTGACATTGTGATAGTAGATCTTAGACTTCCCGGTGAATACGGGTTGGATATCATAAAAAGAATCAGAAACAAGGTTGATGGATGCCGCTTTATTATCCTGACTTCTTTTTGTGACCGGTCGGATATAAAGCGAGCTATGGCAGAAAAGATAGAGGGATATATTCTGAAAGAAGCTATGCCGGAAGAGATAATAAATGCCATCCGCCTGGTTTATAAGGGTAGAACTTATATAGATCCGGTTATAGTTCAGATGCTGCTCAGCGATAATGATGATCCTATTGAACAGCTTACCCCCCGGGAATTAGAGGTGCTGGAGTATCTGGCCAAGGGCATGGCCAATCGGGATATAGCTGACTCACTTTTTGTGACGGAATATACCGTTAAAAAGCATGTCAGTCAAATTTTAGAGAAGCTGGATTTTACCGACCGTACGCAGGCAGCTTTATATGCTTTTTCCCATGGATTGGGAAAAAACAACACTTGCACCGCATTTTAAGCGGTATATGGTACCAAAGTATAATGGTGAATTATCCTATGTGAGAAACCAGAAATAGACCTTGGAATGTAGGGGTTAAGGCGGAAGTAAATTATAGTTTATGGCAGAGAGCGCTGCCATAACCCTGACCAAATATTTTTAGGTAAAGGGATTAACCTGGGAAAGGAAGGTGAATACAAAATTAAGAGGTTCAGCAGGAACAAGAAAATAGGTGGCGCAGGGTATTTTTTACTGGTAGGAATAGCTCTGATACTGGGGATAAGTTTAATCGGACCAGCCATGGCTGTCTGGAACGAAGGACTTTCGATAAAGGAAAACGTTGAAACTGGTGAGCTGACTGAAAAAATCTTCTTTACTGAGGTTTATCCTGGAGGGGATACCTTATTTGCGGGTAATGATTGGGGTAGCATCTATGCCTGCATGGAAAATGATTGTGGGATAGAAAACCATAAAATATCGATTGAAATTGACCGCATAAAGGATAAAAGCAGCTGGACATTAAACTTCGGATTGAAGAATAAGGGAACTATACCGGTAAGATGTTTGCCCTCAACAGTATTTGCGGATAGTGGACTACTGGTAGAATGTGATTTGCCTGATCAGATTGTTAATCCCGGTTCATCTGATGTAAATCCGGGTGAATCAGTTAAAGGACAAATAAAGATTAAACTTTGTACTGATGAGCCAGGGACCTATTCATTTCAGATGGATATCAAATGTATTCAGTGGAATGCCTATGACGATGGCCCGGGCTGGTGGACGGATACAATGCGTGTATATGGTATCGTAGTAGTCCATGAACCACCGGAAGAGATTTGTGAGGGGGCAGCGGAAGGGTTGACGGCGGAGTCATCCCCAGGGATAGTGACGGAATCAGCCTCACCTTCAGCAGCATCCTCGGAGGCACCATAATACTACTGGGCTAATTGAAAACTTAAGGAGGAAAAGATAAATGAAAAAAATTAAAGTTTTGATACTGGTTTTAGCATTTGCTTTTGCAGCTATGGGCGGAGCATATGCAATGTGGTTTGACACCCTGACCATAAGTGAAGCTGCCAGCACCGGATGTCTGGATCTAAAATGGGATAAGATTCATGTGGTAGACCCCAGCCCGAACTACACCGGTTATAATGGCAATGTTCTTGGTACCGATAGCAATCGTGATGGTCTTGATACCATGGATTTAGACAATCCCAATGAAAACCTGAATATTGGAAGTTTGGACGGGAAAATTGAAGAAGTAGCAGGAGCAGGAGCAACAACTAGTTGCGTTATAGGTGGAGATCAGGATAAAGTCTCTAAGGCGGATAAGTTAACCATTACTTTGAAAAATGGTTATCCTGGTTACCAGGAATACATCGATGTTGACATCGTTAATGTAGGCACGGTACCTGCGAAATTTGAAGTCAGCGGTTTATGTGGAGTTCCCTGTTGGCTGTTGGTAGAGATACAGGATAGAACTACAGGTGAAAAGCTTGATTTGGAAGGTGTTCGCATTGATCCCGGCAAGAGTATTCCGGTAAGAATTGTAAACCGCGTAATTGAAACCATGGACTGTGGGAAAATAGCTCCGCAGAATGCCGAAGCATGTTTTACTATTTCGCTTAAGGGTATTCAGTGGAATGAGTATAAATACAATTTAAGAGATCAGATTCAGTTCCCCAGAAAGGATAACTTCCCTTATCCACCTACTACACCCTGCAACTAATAATACCTGAGCCTATTGTAATAAAATAATCTACAATGGGGGAAGAGCAATCTTCCCCCATTGTGCTGCAATCTTCTCTATACCCCAAGACTATAGTCGGAAATTAGATATATAGTTCTGGTAAAAAATTACTTATTATAATATAATATACATATTATGGTAATTATAGTTTGCAACCGGTGGAGGGGTATTTTTTGTTTGATGCAGATAAACTGTTAAACGGCAGGAATTCGCAGTATACATTCTGGTTAGTTATTATGCTATTGCTGGCGCTTATTTTGGATAACATGGTCTTTGGTCCCAGGATTGGTGGTTTAACCGGTAATTATATACTGCCAACGATTATGTGGGGGTTTATAATCCTGGTCCTGTCAAAATTCCCGGGAACCAGGGCGGCAGGTAAACTACGCTTACATAAGCTGTTATGTTATCTGGCCTTAATGTGTTTCCTGTTAAGTGTCCTGGCACAAATAATGCACGGATTATTGGCTACATTTGGACAAAGCCCCTACGATAGAAGTTTATTCGGGATTCTAATTAATCTGGTTTCAATCGGCGCTCTGGTAACGGGTATGGAAATGGGCCGTGCCTGGCTTATGAATCGCCATTTTCTTAGAAAACCGGTAATTGGTATTCCTCTGATTGGCCTGCTATTTACGTCGTTTTCCATTTCGCTTAATAAAATAACCGGCTTGCATGACGGCCTGGCAGTTATCAAGTTTATGGGAATGAATTATATTCCCGAGCTGGGGCAAAGTTTGCTGTCTACTTATCTGGTATTTCTGGGAGGTCCGCTGCCAGCCATTATTTACCGGGCAAGTCTGATGGCTTTTGAACGCATTTCTCCGGTGCTGCCTAATGCCAACTGGCCGATTCAGACTTTATTTGGCGTTCTGGTACCCGTGCTGGGATTTATGTTGGTAAGGGTGATTTATCGTGAGGAAACCAGAGAGGAAAGACCTATTGCGCAGGAAGATACTCCGTTGGAAATGGTATTAACCAGCCTGGCCATTGTGGTTATAATTTGGTTTTCATTGGGGGTTTTCAGTTATTCCCCCCGCGTTATTCTGAGTGGCAGCATGCAACCGAACATTGATATTGGGGATATTGTAATTATAAAAGAAATTAATGCTGAGCAGGCCCGGGTGGGAGATGTTATTATGTTTCCTCTGAATAATATGTTGGTTACCCATCGGGTAATAGATATTCAACAAAAGGACGGGAAAAAGTATTTTACTACCAAAGGGGATGGCAATACTGAGCCTGAACGGGACCCGGTTATAGAAGAAAATGTTAAAGGCAAGGTAATTATGGTTATACCCAAGGCAGGGAGAATTACCATGCTGATGAGAGGCGGTGTCTAATTGCTTCACTAATAACTGAAATTTTGATCATATAAAATTTTTGGATTGGTTAAAGGGGCGATTATTAATGAAAAAAAGTTTGAAAAGATCTACTCGTTGGGGATTAATCGTAACGCTCTCGCTGTTGATATTATGTTCGGCGGGAATTGCTGCCTGGTACTTTCAATTTCCGCTGGAAGCAGAAAAACAGGTTCCGGTTTACACCTGTAAACAAGAGCTTCAGGTGGATTATCGCATAGCAGTTATGCAGAATAATTTTTTCCCGGAGCAGTTTATTGGTCCGGGACAAGTATACATTATTCCTTTGACCCAATATATTGAAACGGCACTTAATTATAATTTTTCCGGACCGGAAAAGGTTGATATATCCGGACAATATCAGGCGGACGCTGTGCTTACCGGATATGTTATAAAGGAAAAGAAGGCTGGCGATGAGGTGGAAAAGGTAAAGCTCAAGGCCTGGGAGAAAACCTGGCCGTTGGTTGCGGTTACTCCTTTTTCTGCTCATGACCGCACGCTGCAGATAAATCAGCCTGTACCGGTTGATATCAGGTTTTATGCAGATTTTGCTGAACAAGTTGCCAAAGAGTTTGAGTTTTCAGCTGAACTGGTGGAACTGGCAGTTACTTATAATATTCAAGGTAAAGCTGTAACCGAACAGGGAGAAATTAATGAACCTGTACAGGCAGCCCTGATAATTCCTATTAAAGGCAATTCCTTTACGGTTGATAGCCTACAGAATAATGTGGTTGAAAAATCAATTACTGAACCATCGGTTGAAGAAGTGCCCGGCGTAAAATTGACCAGGATAATAATGGCAGGAATTACCGCCTTGTTGGCTGTTTTATTGTTAATGTTATTATTTATGACGGCAGCGGCATGGGAAAATCCATCTGAAAATGAGTTGTGCAGAATATTCAGGAAGTATGGTGATCGCATTGCGACAGGTTTTAGCTGGGTGCCGGCAATATCTGCCCAAAATATCATGACCCTGAATTCTTTTGATGATCTGCTCAAGGTGGCTGATGAGATTACGCAACCGATTCTATATGAAAGCCATCCTGACGGTGTACATTCCTTTTATGTAATTAATGAGCCATTGATATATTGTTTTAATCTAAACACTGCTGCGGGTGATCATAACAGTAAATATACTGATAATATGCAAATGTAATTATTTTTAAGGTTGATTGCAGTGCAAAACCAGTATATAGAAACGGTATTTTAAATATGGGTAAAATAAAGATTTTATTATGCGGCGATTTTTCTTCATATAGCCAGAGTCTGGCAGATGCTTTTGAAAATGAAAGCGCTTACTTTGAAGTTGTTGGTATAGTTGTTTTACAAAAGTTAGAAGAGGCAGCTTTGAGGTCACGTGCTGACATTTTGTTAATAAAGCTGGATGAAGTAAACTATTTGCCGATAATATTAAATTTAAAAAAGAAATGCCCATTTTTGCTTCCGGTATTAATCGTTAACGAAAATGTTGTGGATGCATTTGAACTCATAAAAATGGGGATATACGGGTGTTTGCCCCCGCGGTTATTTCCCCGGCAAATTGTAAATGCAGTGGAACTGATTGCTACCGCTGGAGTTGCTTGTTTGCCGCGTTTGGAGTCAAATATAATTGTTAAAGGCAACCGGGAATTAGACCAGGCAATTTTTAAGACCCTGACTAACCGGGAACGGGAAGTTATAAATTTTTTGGGCAGGAATTATTCCAATAAAGAAATAGCAGATTGTCTATGCCTTTCTGAGTCTACTATCAAGACGCATTTGGGAAACATTTTCAGAAAACTGGATGTCCGTAATCGTACGGAAGCCGCTGATTTATTAGAGGCGTATGGAGATATTTCTGTGGGCCGTTTTATGTATACTTTTCGCGCGGCTGCGGAAGAATAACATGTTATAATCGTGCTAAAATGGGGGACGAAAAGGTTGAGTATTTAATAAAAGATTAATAAATGGCTCTATACAGCATTGATTTTTAATTTTATATGTCGTTATAATTGGGCAGAAGCTTCTTTTGAAAGGATGATAGCCATGGAGCTGATTTATGCCGGCAAGACTAAAGATGTTTATCGTCAGGAAGACGGTAATTACCTTCTCCAGTTCAAGGATGACGCTACTGGTGAAGATGGAGTGTTTGATCCTGGTTCCAATGCAGTTGGTTTAACTATTGAGGGAGCAGGCAGAGCCGGACTGCGCCTTACCAAATTCTTTTTTGAAAAGTTGGAGCAGCAGGGTATTCCCACTCATTATGTTGACGCTGATATTGATAAAGCAACTATGACGGTTAAACCGGCTGTTTTGTTTGGTAAAGGGCTGGAAGTTATTTGCCGTTACCGGGCCGTAGGCAGTTTTCTCCGCCGTTATGGTGAATATTGTGAGGAAGGTCAGCCGCTGGATGCTTTTGTGGAAGTAACCTTAAAGGATGATGTCAGACAAGATCCGCCCATTACTGAGGATGCGCTGGATATGCTGGGAATCTTATCCACGGCCGAATATGCGGTATTAAAGGATCTGACCCGCAAGATTGCCGGGGTTGTAAAGGCAGAGCTGGCTAAAAAGGGTATAGAGTTATATGATATCAAGTTTGAGTTTGGCCGGGTAGGTCAGGATAAACAAATTGTATTAATTGATGAGATTTCCGGAGGCAATATGCGGGCATATAAGGATGGCAAGCATATTCAACCGTTGGATTTGGAAAAAATGATGATAGGTTAATCATATGAAGAAAGTATTAGTACGGCAATTAGTAAGAAATCACCAGGATTACATCAATCAGGAAGTGGAAGTAAACGGATGGGTGCGTACCAATCGTGACCAGAAGTCTTTTGGATTTTTAGGTCTTAATGATGGTACCCATTTTAACACCATTCAGATAGTGTATGAACAGGATAGCCTGCCCGATTTTGATATGGCGGCCAGGATCCGAACCGGTGCCGCGGTTATGGTTCGAGGTGTAGTCGTTGCTACTCCCGGAGCAAAACAGGATTGGGAAATAAAAGCTAAAGAAATAATTTTACTGGGGGATGCTGCGGAGGATTATCCGCTGCAGCCTAAACGGCACAGCCGTGAGTTTTTACGCGAGATAGCCCATCTCAGACCGCGTACCAACTTGTTTTCAGCGGTATTTAGAATTCGTTCCCTGGCAGCGTATGCCATTCACCAGTTTTTCCAGCAAAAAGGTTTTGTTTACGTTCATACTCCGATAATAACTGCCAGTGATGCTGAAGGTGCAGGAGAAATGTTCGCCGTTTCCACTCTGGATATGAAAAATATTCCCGGCACTGAACAGGGCGAGATTGATTACAGCCAGGATTTCTTTGGCCGCCATACTCACCTGACGGTAAGTGGACAGCTGGAAGCAGAGGCATTTGCCCTGGCCTTTCGGGATGTGTATACTTTTGGACCAACCTTTAGGGCAGAAAACTCCAATACATCGCGTCATGCGGCTGAATTTTGGATGATTGAACCGGAGATGGCTTTTGCTGATTTAAAGGACGATATGCAAGTTGCCGAACAAATGATTAAATATGTCATAGGTTATGTCTTGGATAATGCCCGGGAGGAAATAGCTTTTTGCAACAGCTTTGTTGACCAGGGGCTGCAGCAGCGGCTGGAGCAAATTGTAGAACAGGAATTTGCCCGGGTTACTTATACTGAAGCAGTTGAACTGTTGCAGCAGTCAGAAATAGAATTCGACTATGCAGTGGAATGGGGCCATGATTTACAAACTGAGCATGAACGCTATTTAACTGAACAGATATTTAAGCGCCCGGTTTTTGTAACTGATTATCCGCGGGAGATAAAGGCGTTTTATATGCGACAGAATGATGATGGCAAAACGGTGGCGGCTATGGATTTATTAGTTCCCGGAGTAGGGGAATTAATTGGCGGCAGTCAGCGGGAGGAACGCTATGATATATTGTGTCAGCGTATGAATGAATTGGATATGCAGGATGAAGACTTATGGTGGTATCTTGAATTAAGAAAATATGGCGGAGTAGAACATGCCGGGTTTGGATTGGGATTTGAACGGTTGGTAATGTATCTCACCGGGGTTAGTAATATTCGGGATGTCATTCCTTTTCCCCGAACGGTTAACTCCTGTGAATTTTAATTTTTAAGGAGGCGAGGGTAAATGATAGTTACGACTACACCTAACATCGAGGGAAGGTCAATCCAAAGTTATCTTGGACTGGTTGCAGGTGAAGCGATTATGGGGGCTAATGTTGTAAGAGACATCTTTGCCAGCATTACAGATATTGTTGGGGGAAGGTCAGGTTCCTATGAAGCCAAATTAAGCGAAGCCAGGAAGATTGCAGTGGATGAAATGGTGGAAAAAGCTCAGCGTCTGGGTGCCAATGCCGTGGTGGGAGTTGATATTGATTACGAAGTTATCCGAGATGGAATGTTAATGGTAGCTGCCAGCGGTACGGCAGTAAAAATAGTTTAGTTTTTTAAAGAAATATCGATAGCGGAAGAATTGACTTCCGCTATCGTTTTAATGGGGAGAGGGGCGTTTATAAATTAATCAACTATTAACGAGAGGGGTTCAGTATCAGGTACTAGCCGCAGCTGGTGCAGGAACTGCAGCCGCCTCCATCAGTATCAGGTACGCGGGGGGTTAATCGGAACATAGTCCGGTTACCGCTTTTAACTGATTCCAGAGCAAAACCCTGATAAATTTTATAAAGATTTTGACTTACCACAAATTTCAGTCCGTCAATTTCCTGTACATGGTCAGTATCAGCTGACTCATCCAGAGCCAGATAAAATGAGGAACCGCCTCAACCAACATTTACATCTATACGCAGACTGTTAGATGTAATGCCCTGGTCTGTAAGCACAGTTTTTAAATCCTCTATGGTTTCAGAATTAGCTTGCACTATTAACATTAAATCACCTCATTACATTTTTATCCCCGGGGAATACCCCCTAGGGGTATTATATTATGGGAATAAGAATTTGACAAGTACTTTTTTATAATATTTTAACTAATTTTTTATTATTATGCTCGTTCAATTAATATTTTAATCTGTAATAGACTTTTGGTTTCTGGTAAAATTTAATTAATGAGAACTGGATTAACAAGGGGGACAATTCATGGCCGAAAGAATTGAATTTACCAGGAATTATAGTGATTTATGTACTAACAAGGGTTTTCAATTTGAGTTTTATTGTGACCGCTGTGGCAGCGGCTACCGGACCCGGTTTAAACCTTCAGTTACTGGTACTGTGGCAGGTGTACTGGAGTCTGCTGGCAGCTTGTTGGGTGGTATTTTTAATAGTGCAGCTGATATTGGTGAGCGGGTGCGATCAGCCTCATGGGAGAAGGCCCATGATGAGGCTTTCGTTGAAGCTACGCAAGAATTGAAACCGGATTTTGTTCAATGTCCCCGCTGTTCTTCCTGGGTTTGCCGTAAGAGTTGCTGGAATAACAACAAGGGGTTGTGCAAAGAATGTGCGCCGGATTTGGGTGTGGAGATGTCGGCAGCTCAGGCCAGTCGTTCCGTAGAAGAAGTCTGGGCTCATGCAGCCATGGCCGAAGAGGATAAGAAATTAGCTAAGGAAAATTGGAGGGAGACTATCCGGGCCAGTTGTCCCAAATGCGAAGCTCCATTAGCAGCGAATGCTAAATTTTGCCCTGAGTGCGGAGAACAGTTGAAAACCAAAACCTTTTGCCCCGGTTGCGGGGCTCAGCAAAAGCCGGGCAGCAAGTTCTGCGCCGAGTGCGGCGAGAAGTTATAGAAAGATCAGCCGTCCTGAAAAAGGACGGCTTTTTTAATATACGCAGCAACCTTAATTGTGACCCGGCACTCAGATTGGCCTGAGTGCCGGGGAACATCAGTAGTCCCCGACAGGGGGATTACACAGACCCTTCGGGCGCTGATTAACACGGTTTTTTATAATTAATATGGCGATGGGTTATTTATAGAGAACGAGATTTGGCTATTAGAAAGTTTTTCAAAATATTTTGAACCTGATCATTAATGACTCACACTGACTTGACCTGACAGTTTTTATAAAGCTGATTTGTGCTGACTTTTTAAGATTTTCACAGATTCTTTTTATATTTAATATGGAGTCGGGGTAGTTATGGTGATTTGGATTGGATTTTGAGAGAAGTTTATTTTTGGCTTTATTTGTATGAATTAGCTTCCGGATACAGACACTTAGGGGAAAGGAGGGATAGATTTTGTCAGAGCAGGTTAAGCTGGCTACTTTTGCCGGAGGTTGTTTTTGGTGCATGGTAGCCCCATTTGAATCGCTGCCGGGAGTTTTGCAGGTAGTATCCGGATATACTGGCGGCGAGAAGGAAAACCCTACTTATGAAGAGGTTTGCTATGAAAACACCGGGCATATGGAGGCGGTCCAGGTGAGCTATAATCCACAGATAACCTCCTACCCGGAATTATTGCAAGTATTCTGGCGTCAGATTGACCCTACCGATTCAGGAGGTCAGTTTCATGACCGGGGTATTTCCTATCAGTCAGCTATTTTTTATCATGATGAAAATCAGCGTCAGGAAGCCGAAGTATCTTTACAGGAACTGGAGAAAAGCGGGCGGTTTTCTGATCCCATAGTGACAGGTATTCTTCCTGCCGGCGAGTTTTATACCGCCGAGGATTATCATCAGGATTTTCATAAAAAGAATCCGGAGCATTATAACCGGTATCGTCAGGCTTCCGGAAGGGCTGGCTTTATCAGAAAATATTGGGGAGAATACGATCAGGATGAGCTTAAAAAGCGACTGAATGGAATACAGTATGAGGTTACCCAAAATAATGCCACGGAACCACCCTTTCATAACCAGTACTGGGATAATACCCGTGAGGGGCTTTATGTAGATGTGGTATCCGGTGAACCCTTGTTCACTTCCCGGGATAAGTTTGATTCCGGTTGCGGCTGGCCCAGTTTTACGCGTCCGATTAAGCCGGAGGTATTGCGGGAAAAAGCGGATCACAGCCATGGAATGATAAGAACTGAAGTACGCAGCACCAGGGCCGACTCGCATTTGGGGCATGTGTTTGCCGATGGCCCTGAACCTACCGGGCTGCGTTATTGTATAAACTCAGCAGCCCTCAGATTTATCCCCCGTGAAGATTTGATTGCCGAGGGTTATGAAGCATGGTTGCTCTGGTTTGAGGAAGAGGATTAAGTTATTGCAAACTACTAGTCCAGAGGGGTAAATCCTTCCCCCAGGACTTTATGAATAGCCTGAACCGCAATAAAAGCGTGAGGGTCAAGCTCTTTAATATAGTTACGCAGACGGATAAATTCGCGACGGCTGACGATGGTTACTACTACATCATGTTCATTACCGCTGTAAGCCCCCCGGGCAGTATAGATGGTAGCTCCCCGTTCCAGGTTTTTGATAATGAATTCACGAACCTGGTGACTATAGGGGGTAATGATAGTTACATTCTGATTGATGCTGAATCCTTCAATAATATAATCAATGGTAAAACCATACAGGATTACACCCAACAGCGAGTACATGCCTTTTTCGATGCCAAATACGAAACCGGCCAGAATACTAATGGAGAAGTCAATTAACAGCAAAGCTTTGCCTAAATCCAGCTGATAATACTTGTTGAGGATGCGAGCCAAAATATCAGTACCGCCTGAGGAAGCATTCTGATTAAATAGAATAGCCAGGCCAACGCCGGAGATGAATACACCAAAAACCAACTGGATAAGTATATCATCGGATAATGGTTGGCTCAAAGGAATTAGTTTTTCCATGGCCAGTATATATAAGGGAATGGTAACGCTGCAATAAATAGTTTTTAATCCGAACACTGAGCCGATGAGCAAAAAACCAACTACTAACAGGATAATACTGAGAAATAGAACCAGCACCCCCAAAGGAAGCCACGGGAAAAAGTTGTTTATTAGCAGAGATAATCCGGTAATACCCCCGGGGGCTATCTGATTGGGAGCAAAGAAAAAATAGAATCCGGCTGCGTCCATGAAGCCGCCTAGATTTAATAGTAAAAAGCTAATTATTAATCGTTTCATGTTTAATCCTTTTGTGATTTTATAGTAAGATAATCTTATTGTTATTATTTACCCCTTAAAGGGGCTTTTTCATTCCGGTTTAACAGATTGGTTATAATAATTAACTAATTTAGTCCCCTGCTGAAGCGGGGGTAGTGCTTGAATACCGGATAGCTATTCTTTATCATGAAGAAAGAATATTATTCTGAAGGCAATGAGCCTTTAGGTATTGCCATAAGGAGGTTTACATTTTATGCCCAGGTTGGATTCAAAAGAACATCTCCCCGACGAGAAGGAGCTGGAAAATGGGGTTGATACAAACGGACTTCCGGTTAATTTTATTCAAACCATCATCAATGAAGATTTGAAAGCCGGGAAAAATAATAGCCGGGTACATACCCGATTTCCTCCGGAACCAAACGGATATCTGCATATTGGCCATGCTAAATCCATTTGTCTGAATTTTGGTTTGGCTGCTGCCAATGGAGGCAAGTGTAATCTGCGTTTTGATGATACCAATCCCAGCAAGGAAGAAGTTGAATATGTTGACTCAATTCAAGCTGATGTCAGATGGTTAGGTTTTGACTGGGAAGACCGCATGTTTTATGCTTCAGATTATTTTGAACCGCTCTACCACTTTGCACTGCAACTGATTGAGCAGGGTAAGGCCTATGTTTGTGATTTAAGTGCGGAAGAAATCCGCCAATACCGGGGAACTTTAACTGAGCCGGGTAAGGATAGTCCTTATCGGGAACGGTCTATAGAAGAGAATCTGGATTTATTTAAACGCATGAAAGCGGGAGAGTTTCCGGATGGCTCACGGGTTTTACGCGCCAAAATCGATATGAGTTCACCTAATCTGAATATGCGTGATCCGGTTTTATACCGGATTCAGAATTCACATCATCATCGTACCGGAGACAAGTGGTGCATATATCCGATGTATGATTATGCACATCCGCTTTCCGATGCCTTGGAGTCGATTACCCACTCCGTATGTACTCTGGAGTTTTCTGATCATCGTCCTTTATATGATTGGGCCATTGACAATGTTGATTATGGTTATGAGAAATATGGACGACCTCAGCAAATTGAGTTTGCCCGTTTAAATCTTACCTATACGGTAATGAGTAAACGTAAATTACGGGCACTGGTAGAGCAAAATCATGTACGCGGCTGGGATGATCCACGTATGCCAACTATTTCCGGTTTACGTCGTCGCGGTTATACTCCGGAATCTATTCGTGATTTTTGTGATCGGATTGGGGTTGCCCGTCGTAATAGCATGGTAGATATAGCTTTGCTGGAGCATTGCATTCGGGAAGATTTAAATTTGAATGCCATGCGGATTATGGCGGTATTAAAACCGTTGAAAGTTGTTATTACCAATTATCCTGAAGATCAGACTGAATGGCTGGAGACTGAGAATAATCCGGAGAATCCTGCTATGGGAACCAGACTGCTGCCCTTTTCACGGGAAATATATATTGAGCAGGATGATTTTATGGAAGATCCGCCCAAGAAGTTTTTCCGTCTGCGTCCCGGTGGGGAAGTGCGCCTGAAAAGTGCTTATATTATCAGTCTGCATGAAGTTATCAAGGATGAGACTGGTGCAATAGTAGAATTACATTGTCAGTATGATCCGGATTCCAAAAGCGGTGGAGCTACTGCCGGGAGGAAAGTAAAGGGTACATTGCACTGGGTCTCAGCGGCTCATGCGGTACCAGCTGAAGTGAGGCTATATGAGCATTTATTTACCAGGGAAAATCCGGATGAAGATGAGGAAGGAAAATCATTTGTTGATTATTTAAATCCTGATTCCATGCAAATTCTTACCTCCTGTATGGTAGAGCCTTCCGGAGCAGATCTACAGGGAGAAAGCCGGTACCAATTTTTACGTCAGGGTTATTTTTGTTTGGATCCGGACAGTAAACCCGGACAACCAGTTTTCAACCGTATTGTTGGTTTAAGAGATAGTTGGAGTAAAATTAAAAACCAGGAATAAGAAAAAAATACCGAAATACATGACGATAGTCCTGCTTTGTGCAACTTAATGGAAATAAGCAGGACTATTTGTTATTATAACGAATAATCTGAACAATAAGGAAAAAGTTGTTCAAACCAGGAGTATGGTGGGAAATATGGGTTTAAAAATAACCGGCAGATATATAATGTTAGCAGTATTACTGCTGATGCTTGCGATTAGCGGTTGTATTGTGATGCCCATTTCCGGTCTCCCGGATGCCCGTGAAGGGGTCCTGGATTTACATGGCTTGGATCAGAAGCAATTAAGTGTAGTACCATTATCAGGGCAATGGGAGTTTTACTGGCAGAAGCTCTATACATCTCAGGATTTTAAAACCGGACAATTAAAAGCCAGCTATATTAATGTGCCTGCTAATTGGAATAATCAGCTGGTCGGCGGTCGAATATTAACTGGTAATGGATATGGTACTTATCGCCTGGTAGTACATACCGACGAATCTCCCGGAAGTTTAAAAGCACTTCATATTTCCGTTATTGACTCTGCCTATAAGATATGGGTTGACGGTAAATTAATAGCATCCAATGGGGCGGTTGGAACTTCAAAAGAAACCATGGTGCCGCAGAATCTGCCCCAAATAGTTTTGTTTAATACCCTTAGTCAGGAAATAGAGATAATTATTCAGGTTTCTAATTTTATGAGTTTTACCGGTGGTATAGGACAAAGTATCAGACTGGGTGAGGCAAACGCTGTTTATAACATCGCTAACCGGGAGGAAGCCATACAGTATTTCATGCTGGGCATTGCATTAATCATGGGTTTGTATCACCTGCTGCTGTATTTATTACGCAAACAGGAAAAGGCTAATCTGTATTTTAGCCTTATGTGCTTATTTTTTTCAATACGAACCTTATTTGTGGGTTCCATGATTTTTATGCATTGGTTTCCCGGGTTTAATTGGCAGATTGCAACCAAGATTGAGTATTTTACCTGGACTATGGGGATACTTGCTTTTATGGCTTTTCTATATCACTTGTATCCGAAAAAAGTTGATAAACGGGTAGCACGGTTGGTGAATCTGGTTGGATATAGCGTTGGATTGTTAATTATTATGCTGCCGGCCATTTATTTTTCCAGTATCAATATCGCTTTTCAGCTGTTATTTTTAGCAGTGGCTATTTATGCTCTGGTTTTATTGCTGCAACCGGTAATTTTCAAACATACTGACACCAAATTAGTAATAATGGGATTATTGTTGCTGGTAATAGCTGTAATTACTGATATGTTCTTCATAGAGAATAATCTGCAAAGAGAGATGTGGGTTGCGGCTGGCATTATTATGCTGGTTTTTTCCAATAGCATGGCATTATCAGTACGATATACAGAAGCTTTTGAAAGGGCACAAAACTTGATGCTGGAACGGGAGATAATGGTGGAAACCATGAAGAAAATGAATCAGGATTTGGAGATCAAGGTTAAATTGCGTACCGCCGAATTAAAGAATTCAGTGGAAAAACTGAATAAAGAAATTCAGGAGCGTACAGCAGCACAGGAGCAGCTTAAAGTTTTTGCCAGTATGGATGTTATGACCGGACTTTATAATCGGGCTACCGGGATGGCGATGTTGGAAAAACAGCTTCAACTGGCCGAACGAAACGATTATAGGGTAACCGTATGTTTTACCGATATAGATAATCTGAAGGAAGTTAATGATAAACATGGACATATGGTAGGTGACCAGTTAATTATTACAGCTGCACAAATTATTAAAAATAATGTTCGTGAGTCTGATTTTGTATTTCGCATGGGGGGCGACGAATTTGTAGCTGTTTTCCCACAGTGTTCACAAATGGAGGCCCAAATGATCTGGCAGAGAATTAATAAAAATTTTGATGAAAATAACGACATGTCCACCCTGGGCATAAAAATTAGTATCAGTTATGGCTTGGCCGAATATATTCCCGGCAGTGGAATAAAAATGAGTGAATTGATTGATAAGGCCGACGCAGCTATGTATGAACATAAGATTTCCCGCTCCAACGGCGCGGGTTAAGGCTTCAATAATCTTCGGTATGGCGGTTATAATTTGCATATATCAGAGCATTTAACTCCCCGCCGGTCAGCAATATTATACTGCTAATATACATCCATAACAGCAAGATTATGATACCCCCAAGGCTGCCATAAATATAAGTATAATGTGCAAACCGATCTACATACAAAGAAAACATCCAGGAGATAATTATCCAGCCAAAGGTGGTAAATATGGTTCCCGGTATTACTTCCTTGACAGTAACTCTTCGATCGGGACTGATAATGTAAAAAAACATAAATACAATCAGCATGGCTGACAGCGGGATGATATAACGAAACATAGTCCAGAATTGGGCAAATAAATGTGAAGCGCCCAGAAATATGAACAGGGTCTTGCCCAGTTGTTGTCCAAATACCAGCAGAGCAATGGAAAGCATTATAACGATGGTCAGTGCCAGGGTAAAGAGGATAGAAATCCCGCGTACCTTCCAAAAGGGACGGGTTTCTTTTTCAAAATAAGCTTTATTTATACCATGAATAATGGCATTCATACCATTGGAGGCTGCCCACAGGGTACCCAGCATACCAATGGATAGCAGGGTTTGGCTGCGTGCCAGTACAGTTTCGTTTATAATATTACTGACCTGCAGGTAGGCCTCACGGGGCAGGATTTGGGATAAATGATTTAGCAGGATATCACTGGCCAGCGGAGTATAGCTTAATAGCGTAATAATAAAAAACAAAAAAGGGAAAAAGGCCAACAGCAAATAGTAGGTAAGCTGAGCAGACAGTGCGGTGACTTCATCATCAGCCAGTCGCCGATAAAGTTCTACTATAAAGCTGAACCGGTTCATCTTAACTCCCCCTGTTGATTGCATTTAAAGGATTTTAAAAAGCTTATTTAATTATATCATCAGGTTAATTTTATTTATGTATGCACTTCGCGTGGTTATATTTTTTACCGGTTATCTGACTGCTGAAAATAAAATTTCCTGGACTCTGCAAGCCATGTGATAAGTTATAATGTAGAAGGATAAATATTACTGAACATATGGAGCAATGAATTATGCAAGTACATATTTTGGCCAGTGGAAGTACTGGTAATGCAGTATATTTTCAGTTGGGAAAGACTAAAATTCTAGTCGATGCAGGTATTAGCGCCCGGCGGATTGAACAAGGCCTGGCTGAAGTTGGAGTGCGGGCCTGTGACCTGGATGGGATCTTGATTACGCACGAACACGAAGATCATATTAAAGGATTGGATGTACTGATTCGCCGTCATGAAATTCCTGTCTATACCAGGCCCCTAACCTGGGAAGGGATTAAATGTCGTGACCGTCTGCCCGGATATTGCTGCAAGGAATTACCGATGGCTTTTAGCCTGGGAGGAGTAAGAGTTGAGGCTTTTAATATTTCCCATGATGCGGCTGACCCGGTAGGTTTTGTTTTTCGTTACGGCAGGCAGAAGTTGGTCATGGCTACTGATTTGGGATGTATTACCCCACCGGTGGAGCAGGCTATGAAAGATGCCAATATAATGGTTCTGGAGTCCAATCATGATCCACAGATGCTCATTCAGGGACCGTACCCGCCTTTTTTAAAACAGAGAATAAGGGGTAAACGAGGCCATTTGTCCAATTATGATGCCGGTCAGGTGTTATGTCGTATTCCCTGGCAAAAACCGGTTCAGGTATTTCTGGCCCATTTAAGCAAGCAAAATAATGCTCCGGCACTGGCGGAGCAAACCGTAGCCAATATAATAAGTAAACGCGGCTGGAAGCCGGGAGAGGATATCATCCTGCACAGAACCTATCCGGATATGACCACCAGCTGGGTTAGCGGGAAAGCCAACAATTAAGCTTGAGCAGGGGGGTAATGGACACAGATTACGCAGACCCTTCGGGCACGGCAGCCTTAATTGTGAATGATAGTGAACATCAGTAGTCCCGTCAGGGGATTTTCACAGATTGTTTTTATATTTATTTTGGGGTTAGTTTATTTATGGTGAGCAAGAATATGTTTGTGAGGGATTCTGTTTTTTTGAACCTGATTATACCTGACTGATTCTGACTGAACCTGACAGTTTTATAAATAATTAAAAATTAACCGTCAGGTCAAGTCATTTAAAAGTCCCCTTTCAGGGACACGGATGCTCCGCCCATAGGGCTTCGCAATTAATGTAGCAGTTACAGTCAGGTCCTAAAAATTGAAACCTTATTCATCAAAAGCCCAACACCCCAAGCCTGACTCCACACCAATAAGCTACTGTTCTTCCACCGGGGGGTAATCTACGCCTTTGGTGTCTACAGTAACACTTTTCATACGCTGTTCGACTTTGGGGCGATCCTGGAATCCAGTAGGTACAGCCACAATTTTATCAGCGTTTTCCATACCCTCAATTACTTTGCCAAAGGCAGCATAGTCCCCGTCCAGATGCGGGGAGGTGGCAACCATAATAAAAAATTGAGAGCCGGCTGAGTCGGGAGCAGCCGCCCTGGCCATGGACAGGACTCCGCGCTCATGCTTTAAGGGGTTGGGAAATCCATTGCTGGCAAATTCGCCTTTGAATCGATACCCAGGGCCTCCAGTACCCCTTCCTTCAGGACAACCACCCTGGATCATAAACCCGGGTATTACCCGATGAAATATTAAACCATTGTAAAAGCCCTGATTTATCAGGGAGATAAAATTATTAACCGTATTAGGTGCGATTTCAGGAAATAGTTCGGCTCTGATAATATCGCCATTTTCCATTTCGATAGTTACTATTGGATTGCTCATGGAATCTTCCTTTCGTGCATTATTTTCCATAATAGTATAGCACTATAAGAGGATTTTCATAAGCCTACATTAATTCTGCCAGTTCATTTAATTTATGGGATACAGCCAACAGTTCTTCGATACTGGCTGAAATTTCCTCACTGGCAGCCGCCTGCTCTTCCGATGCCCGTACGGTTAATACGGAATTATTACGGGCAGCTTCAATCTTTTCATTTATTTTACGGGTTAAGCCACGAATTTGTTCAGCAGTCTGTTTGGATGATTCAGACAGTTTGCGGATTTCTTCGGCTACTACGCCAAAGCCTTTACCGGCATCACCGGCACGGGCAGCTTCAATCGCGGCATTTAAGCCCAGCATTTTAGTCTGATCGGCAATAATCTTTATAGCATCTAAAATCTGTATTATCTCTGCTGAGGTAGTACCGATTTCTTCTATATCAGCATTTAGATGCCGTTCACTTTCATTGATGCTGCTGGCGCTGGAGGCAGTTTGTTCCACTGCGGAGGAGATTTCAGTTAATCCGATCATAAATGAGCTGGAAATATCAACTACGTTTTGAACCTTATCCCGCGTATTAACAATTCCAAAGGTGCCTATTGCTTCACCGGTATCATCATCAAAAATAGGCATGGTTGCTACTCTTAGCGGTACTCCATAAACTTCTGCCCCTAGCTCAACCGCTACCGTTTTTCCGCTTTCCATTATGTAATCTGCCGGTCCCCCTTTGGCAAATTTAACCCCTGGTTGTACAAAGCTTACTTTGTCGGTAGGGTCTATTTTCATAATAAATTGTTCATGGTCAGTAGCATAAAAGCCTACGGTTCGTTCAGTAAACAAAGCGGATATTACCGGTGCGAATTTTAGGAGGCCTTCATACATCTTGCTGTTTAGTTTTACGCCAATATCATCAATTGGTATTACATCGTTTATAGTAGGTTTGCTCATTCCTTTCCCCTCCTCTAAAAGACAGATATTTCTTAATATTGGTACTATTCGTCAATAGAGGACCATTTTCCTTTAAGTTATGTAGAAAAAAATCGTAGATTTCAATAAATTGGGATTTTAAATAATTAGATTATAATGAGCAGGCCAATTCTGCAAATTATCATCCCGGGGATAATAAGTCCCACGTATATGAGAGTAAGGATATTTTCTGCGATAATAATGTGGATGGTCGGCAATCTGTTTTAATATGTCTATGAGTCGGTCAATTTCATCATGGGTATTATAAGCTGCCAGACTAATTCTGACCATACCAGGTAAATTCTCCATGGGATAGGTATTATTATTTGATAAGGAAGAGGGAGTCTTTTCGTCAAGTAGTTTTCTAACATAATGCTGTGCACAGAAACAGCCGGTCCGGACTCCTATACCCGCTTCGAAGCTGAGCATAGTCCCCAGTTGATTATGGATAATACTTTCCAGATTAAAACTGATAACTCCCAGGCGGGGCCCTACTCCGTAAATTATGATACCCGGTATGGTTTGCAGCCGTTGCAGAGCATAATCGGTTAATATTTTTTCATATGCAGTTATATTTTGTAGATTTAAAGCTTGCAGGTATTCCAAAGTTTTGGCAAGTATAAAGGCACCCATTACATTGGGTGAACCAGCTTCCTCACGGTCGGGAAGTTCGGCCCAGGTTATCAGGTTGGGAGTAACCAGGTTTACGGTTCCGCCTCCGATAATATCCGGCTCACCCTGGAGGAATGTATTTTTAGGTCCAATTAGAACACCAGTACCAAAGGGAGCATATATTTTATGGCCGGAAAAGGCCAGATAATCAATGTGCCGTGAGTCATAATGCGGATGCATATTTATAGCATGATGAGGTGCCAACTGGGCAGCATCGACCATAAATTCAGCATTATATTCATGAGCGAGGCGGGCAATAAAATCCAGGTCGTTCAGATGTCCGGTTACATTGGAAGCGCCGGTTATGGTGACCAGTTTTACGTGGGGATAGTATTGCTGTAGTAGTTTTTCCAGGTGTTTATAGTCCAATAAACCTTTCTCATCAACGCGTGTATAAACCACCCGGGCATGTCTTCTCCAGGGGAGGTCATTGGAGTGATGTTCCATCTCGCTGGTTATAACTACATCATCAGCAGAGAAATTGAGACGGCAAGCCAGTTTATTAATAGCTTCGGTAGTATTTTTAACCAAAATTACGGTGTCATGTTCCAGGTCAGCTTGTACAAACTGTCCAATCTGCGTATGACATTTTTCATAGACTTGAGAACAAAGGATGGATTTATGGCCGGTGCCCCGGTGTACTCCTGAATACCAGGCTAAGAATTCCATCATTTGCTCCATGATTGGTTTCAGGGCCGGAGTGCTGGCAGCGTTGTCAAAATGAATGTAGGGTACCTGTTTACCCCGCGTGATGGGGACCAAAAGGTCTGCACCAAGCACCTCACGCCGAAAGGTCTTATAAGAAAATCCAGCGGACATATTCCACCATCCTGATAGAAATATTTTATCTATACTATGTTACTACCTTAATTTAGAAAATAGACCTGATGGAGGAAATTCATAAGGAGTGTTATCCATGTCCCTGAAAGGGGACTTCTTCTGACTTTTAAATGACTTGACCTGACGGTTAATTTAAATTATTTATAAAACAGTCAGGTTCAGTCAGGTATAGTCAGTTTAAGTCAGGTTCTAAATTGATAACCGATCCAAAAAAATGGTCTCTTACTCACCATAAATAAAGTCTGACCATCTCATATAAACAGCTGAATGTCGGCGGAGGAGGCGTCAGCTAAGTATGCTTTTACATCAACTATTTCCACTTCCGGAAGAAGTTCCTCGGCAGTTATGCCCATAACTTCCAGGGATAGCTTGCAGGCCAGGAATTTTACTCCCTTTTTGCGGGCGCCATTTAAAAAGTCAACCAGTTGAGGAGTCTGGTTATCTTCCATCATTTCCAGCAACATATATTTACCTATTCCCGCCATATTAAGGTTGGATAAAGGCAAGTCGGCAGCTCCTTTGGGCGTCATTACCGAGAGCATTTTCTCATAGGCATTTTTACTTTCCAGGTTCATTTTATACGGGTCACGTAATAGCATTAACCCCCAGAAAGCAAAGAACATGGTCACTGACATCCCCATTTCTCTGGCTCCGTTAGCGATAATGAGAGCAGCTAAAGCTTTATCATATTCTCCACTGAATAAAAGCAGATTCACATGTTTTTCTTCCATACTAAAACCGTCCTTTTGTTTTTTTATAGTTTGAACATATATGGCCAATGTTATGAAAACAGAAGCTTATGGTATGCTAAACTTAAAGCAGGGAAATTAATATAAAAAGAGGATGAAATATGAAAGCTAAGCATTTACTCTTAATTGGCATAGTATATACTTCGCTGGTAACAGCTGTGGTTCTAAGTGAATTAGTTCAATCCTGGGTGTCAGGATTGCTGCTGCTTATTACCGGCCTGGCAGGCAGTTATTATCTGGCCCTCAGTCATCGGAGAATCATGGACCTGGAAGATATGCAACGATTATTGCGGAACTTGAAAAGAATAGCTGCTTTAAAGTCAAGGCAGGATATTCTTGACAAAATAGTTGTTCTGGCCCCGCAGATGGTTGATTGTGAGAGATGCTTTGCAGTAGTCAGAGAACCTGAATGGGATCCGGAAAACCGTTATGCATATCCACCTGATTGGCAGGAAGCCCGGGAGTTATGTCGTAGCGTATCAGGTATAGCCATTGAACAGGAGGGGTGTGATTATCCCAATTCGCCTGTGATGACTGTACCAATTGCTGAGGGTAAAATATTGCTTTTTTTAATTCGTGAAAAGAAGGCTCCTTCTTTTAATGATAATGATATTAAACATATGACTTACTTTGCTGAAATAACTTCAGCCTGGCTGGATGCTTTGTATGCCGGCGAGCAAATGGAATCTTACTGGCAGCAGGTGTTGTCGTCATCAGTAAGAGCTTTGGAAGAGCTTAATCCTCAGTTTATTGGACATGCTTATCGGGTGGCCGGCATTGCCAGGCTATTAGGTGATAAACTTGGTCTGGATAATGAAGAACGACGTCAGTTGCTGGCAGCAGCCTGGTTACATGACATTGGCCGCAGAAGTGACAGTGAAGGGTCGGATGAAGCGCATCCTCAGGCCGGAGTGAACTGTTTGCCTGATACAGATGAGTTTGAGCCTGTACAGGATGCAATTTTATATCATCACGAACGCTATAATGGTACTGGTTTTCCTGAGGGATTGGATCATACCGACATCCCCTGGCTGGCTCGTATTATTGCCGTGGCAGATTTTTTTGATGCCTTAACTGCTTTATCTATTCCCGAAGAAGCCCTGGATTATCAAACTGCTTTACAGGTAATGAGGAAATCCAGCGGCAGTCTGTTTGATCCGCTGGTAATAGAAGCGTTAGGGGAAGTCATTGGCGAACTGGAAACTTTTTTAAGTGTTAAGTTAGCAGAAGATGAGGATGTGGTTAAAGAAATATAATAAAAATGGCGATAATGGCAGTAACGTTTGGGGGAGGGGAATGCATTGATAAATAAAAAAATATCAAGAATAACATTATTTATAACCATAATCTTCGGGGCATTTTTTTTACTGTCATTTTCCACTCCGCTCAAGGCAGCGGAAGAAACTGCTACTTATTTATTAGCCAAAGAACCGTATGCAGAAGGCAGATGGTTTGATAATAGTGATTTGTTCCCCCGGGTTATTGCCCCCATAGATACTACCACCCGTTATTTCGTACGGCTTACCTTTTCAGATCCGGAAGCAAACGCTACAGCCAGTAATAATTTCATCGATCAGTTAAAAGCCTGCAGTGTTTATTCGGAAGGCGGCAGTATGGCTTCCATGATTGATACGCAGGTATTGGATTATCTATATAGCCTTGATGAAGATAAGCAGGATAGTTTCATTGCTACTTATCTATTTAAGACTGATGCTGCCAATAAGAGAGTTTATCTTTATGTTCCCATAAAGGAATTACGACCCCATACTACCTATATTGTTAATATACAACCGGACATAATCAAATATGGTGAAACCGCGGAAAACGAAGCGGTAACCTGGAGCTTTGCCACTATGGCCATACCTTCCGTTCGTTCAATCTCCCCAGGTTCCATAAGTGAAAATTATGATGTACGCCAGCCGGTGATTATTCATGGGGATAATTTTAATATTAACAACAATGTAACCGTCAAGTTTAATGATATATTGGCTTACCGGGTTGATGTGAAAACTGATGTTCAGGATAAGAAGTATCTGCAGGTGCTATTACCCCGGGGCAGCAAACGTTTGGAACCCGGTATTTATAATGTAACTGTACAAAACAGTGCGGCTTGCGGGCAGACACTGTATGGCGCACTTAGTGTAGTTGCTTCCTCCAGTGGAGATATTTATCGTGAAGGGCAAAGAATAAGAACAGATTATCGCAGTCAGGGTGCTTCTGTGCGCGTAGTTGCCAATACGGTCAGCTTAAAATCGGGTTACAGGAAGATTGCCTATCTGCAGTTGGATACCGACCGTCTGCTGGGGGAAAACCGTTTGAGCCGTATGATTAGTCTGGATGATAGCAGCTGGTATGAGGAACTGGAGACCGTATCGCGTTGGGCTGGCGGAAGCTTTTTTGACCTGCGGGTGAGGGATAATAGTGACTCGGCTTTTGTAAGAATAGGCCGCGTGGCCCCGGTTCTTACCGGTGGCCTGTATAAAGAGATACAGCCGTTTAAAGCCTGTTCTCCTTTTATAGAAGTCAGCCTGTATAATGTACGTCTGGACCAGTATAATTTGCGAATTCCGTTTGATCCGCAGGAATGCATGCGATTTAAAGTTTTGCGTTATGACGAAGAGCTGCGGACCTGGAGCGAACATCCGGCTTTTATAAGCCGCTGGGATCACTGGGCCGAGTTAAGCCACAATCAAAGCGGCATATATGTAGTTGTAACATATTAAATAGACGCTGATTGTACGGATAGGCGCGGGTTTTCGCAGTTATTTATAATTATTTTTTTATAGAGTAATCTAATTCATGGTTAGCAGGTTCAAAAAGTTATAACCGGACTCTGTTTTCTAAAATCCACTTCAAATTTTCTTCGTTTCCATTCATTTCGGCCACTATTTGCATGAAAAATGACGAATTTGACAGACATTTTGTTTTGACTCGCCTGGAATTGGTCAAGTTTTTCCCTGGAAATATCGATAATTATTCCGAATTAGCATATTTATGGTTGACTTGTCATCGAATTTTTTATAGATATTCAGGGGGTAAATTATGAGAAAACTGAGAAGACCAATGGCTTTGGGGCTATTTGTTTTAATGCTGGTCAGCTTTTTCCCAGCCCTGACTGGTCCAGTCCTGGCTGCTGATCCGGTAATCAAAAGTGTATATATTGAACGAACTGATAATGAGGTATTGGAGACGGTCAGTGGTGTAATTGAGATAAACGGCAGCGGTTTACAGGATGTTATGGTTAATGTTTTTACTACCGGTGGTGGTGGAGGTAAAATACTGGGCACCCAAATCGGGAAACGGGTAAATAATTTTGATGGTTATGTGAAATTTGAACTTACCGGATCCGAAATGAGGTCTATTATATTCAATGATGGTATATATGTTGGCGGCATTAAAGTAGAGGTAGATGATCAAAACTTTGCTACGGTTAATAGTGTTGAACCTAAAGTTGTATATATGGATGGCGAGTTTAAAATAAATGGTTCCAACCTGGCTGAGCAGTCTGCCGGGTTATATCGCGATGTGTTGACTTTTGGTAACGGAACCCTTAACGGAACGATTAACCGCACAGATATTACTATTACTGTCTCGCATGTATCCGGCGACCCGGGAATGCATGATTTGATATTTACGCGTACCAACAACGGGGTGGCTAATGTAACTGAACAGGTAAGAATTCGCCGTTTATATCAAAATCAGGTACGAATGGTTCAGCTGATGAATGTACCTGGTCTGGAGATGTATCCTAATAAAGGGGTACCAGCCAAGACTACCGTATTTTTTCAGGCGAATGATTTAGATAAGGCTTCGGTTTTTTTCCAGCGCAACAGCAGTGACCCATTTTATACTTCCAATATGGGTACAGATCACGAATACATACCTGATCCCGCCGGCAAGGATATTATCAAGGTAAAAGTTCCTAATATTACTCCCGGTACTTATCAGGTTTACCTTACTAACTTTATGACTAATCCGCCGGCTGGACAGGATTTACGTAATAATATTACCCGCCAGCAATTGGCCGGGGAGTTTATAGTTATCAGCTCAGCTGATGCGGCAGAAATCATTTCGGTTTCTCCATCGCAGGGGCCTAACCTGAGCAGTAATGCTGTTACCATAGTCGGCTATAATCTGGATGAATTGTATATTGATAATCTTAATATTACCAATCCCAACCGTACAATGAGCACTTCAACTGATTTAAAGACTCTGCAGATTAATTACGGTACTGGAACTTATAATCCGGGTGGGGGGGAAAAGGCGGTCACCATTACCCGTACTATTCGTTTGATTATTGGTAAGGATACCGAGTTTCAGGCGCTCGACCAGCAGGCTTTTCAGGATAAAGGTTATGACACCTTGCGCGTAAATACGCAACCTATTGCTGACAGTGAAATCGCCAGTGACCCCTCCAAAGATGTAGTAGTGGATATAACTACAACTTTAACAGTTAGTGGTACAGAGAAATATGAGTTCCGCGAACTGGCCATAAAAGAAAATGGTTTTCTATATATTAAAAGTTACACCGAGCCGCAGACGAGCAAAGTAACGCCGGATAAAATTCATGTAATCAGCGAGGCGGGAAAATATGTTACCAAGGAAGATATGGTTATCAGTATTACCGGCAGCAACTTTATGGTAAGTAAATATCAACCGGTTGGTGGCGAAGAGCAGATATTATATCCGATAGTGGATTTAGGCGGGTCAATTATTCTGAAGCGGGAAGGCAAGAATAAAAGCAATATGCAAATAAAGGACCCGAATACCGGCATTTGGAGCAGTATAAGTGGTGCCAGTATGGAAGTGTTGAATAATTCCATCGTAATTGATGGTTCTGCGGGCAAGGAAATGGGTAACCGTATTATTTTACGTATTCCTAACGGGTTAACAGTTTTGGAAGAGCGCCTTAATTTTCCTACTTATATCGAGGTCACCAATCCGAAAAAGAGTTCTAATGAATATGGGTACCCGGTTCGCAAGGATGATATGGTTCAATTTGTAACCGTTGATGAAGCTAAAACCCCGGTTATAAATTCAGTGGTTCCCAATGTGGGAGCCACAATTGGAGAAAAAGGGATAAAAATAATCGGTTATAATTTTCAGGCCGATGTAAAAGTTTATTTGGATGGAGTAGAAATAAGCGGTATAAAACGGGATCCCTCTTCACAGTTAATTACCTTTGATGCCCCGCCTGGCCGGGAGGGGCTTACCCGTCTGGTGGTAGTTAACCCTGAGGGCGGAGCCGATTCGGCTGATTTTATCTATGTAAAAACTCAGACCGAGCCAAAAATAACTTCGGTTTCCCCGCCGGAAGGTACGATTGGAACGTTATTGTTGGTAAACGGGGATGTGTTTTTGTCTCCTGACCCGACCAGCAGCGAAGAAGGTATTGGCATTTACCGTTTGATAGGTGCCCGGGTTTTGCTGGGTGATCAGGATGTTAACAACTATTATTATCAACCTAATACGAATAATATTGCTCTGCAAAACTACAGCGCTCCGGACGAACGTGAGATTTTACGTATCTCGTCGGGGCAGGTGGTTTTAGATGATGCCTGGTACAGCGTATTGCTCAAAGATGAAGCGGCCGGAAAGTTTTATATTTTAAAACCAAACGCCAGCGGACAAACAATTCTTACCGATGGTATTACGGAGTATACTCTGTCAGTTGTAGGTACAGGCATAAAGGCTGAGGCTACCGGTGGACAGACATACGATATTTCAGTAGGGAACAACAATGTAACTTTAGGCACTACGATGCTGACCCTTAAGACCTCCTATTATATTGACCCTAACAGTAAGCTGATAACTGGAAATCGTACTCGCGTAGTGGATGGCGGCAAACGAATTCTGGTTACAGTTCCTGATCTTGGGGTACAGGGGTTGTACGATGTTACCGTAGTTAACCCCGATACCAAACGTGTAACCCTGAAGGATGCATTCAAGTTTTACCGCAGTCCGCAGCGGATACCCGTTATAGACGAAATTGAACCTAATCAGGGTTCAACCAGCGGAGGATATTTTATTGAAATTAAAGGTGAAAACTTTGAAGATACCGGTACCATTAAAACCCGGGTTTTTATTAATGGAATCGAAGTTGCTGCAGCCGATACTTATGTAAGCCCCGATGGCAAGAGTGTGCGCATAAAAGTACCGGCTTATCCGGGTGATTTACGCAAGGAATGGGGAGTGGACAGCAAGGCCGTTCCGGTAGTGGTGGTTAATCCTTCGGATGGTGGAAGTACAGGCATTGATAATGGTTTTATTTATTTGGTGCCCACCAGTCAACCTATAATTGATCAGCTGACAAAAACAGGCGGCTCAGCTGCCGGAGGTGAATATGTACAAATTATCGGGCGGGATTTCCGTTATTATGAACCTTATAAAGATGTAAATGCCAATTTTAAATACGATGAAGGTGTTGATATCCTGCTAAATGATCTGAATGGTGATGGAGAATGGACTGATTTACGCTCGTTTTCCAATATATCAGAAATAAGCGAGGATGATAAAAAGATCTTGCCTCAGGTATATTTTGGAAACTCCCTGGCAAACGTACTGGATTTTGGCAACGGGTTTATTGGTATAAATACTCCTTCCGGCAGTGCCGGGACCGTTCAGGTTTATGTGGTAAATAATGATTATGGTATTTCCAATAATAAACCGTTTATTTATTCAACTTCCAAACCGCTGATTACGAAAGTTATTCCCGATGTAGGCAAAAAACAGGGTGGCGAAAATGTGGAAATTCACGGCAGTGGTTTTAACCCCGCCCGTATCAATTTATTACAACCGGATGGAACTACGGTTACCGAAGAAAGGCCGTTGCTGCGGTTTGGAAATCTTAGTGCAACTGCCGATATAGTGGGGGGAAGAGTACCAAATTTGCAGGTAACCGGTTATCTGAAGGCGGATTATGATGCTAATCATCAGAGTATTACGCTGAACCTGGCCCCAAGTCAACAGGTATCTTACCAGCGTACTTTTAGCGGATTTGATGGACAGGAGCGGTTTATCAATCTGGCTCTATTGCAGGATGCTGAAGGAAATTCATACCCTGGTTATGAACTGGTAAAGATTCAAGTGGTACAGGACCCTGGTAATCGCCTGCGTGTAGACCGGGGTTATGCAACTGAATCTAATTTGATAAGTTCAGAACAAATGGAGGTAATGACCCCTACCTATTATACAGTAGGAGAGGTAGCCTTAACTTTAATAAATCCTGATGGGGCCATGGCCAGCAGTAAATTTATTTATAAAAATCCGGATAGCAAACCGCAGATTACCAATATTGCCCGTGACGGACGTTATCCGCAGAATATGACTATTGATGGCCGTCAGGTAAAAGTTGTCCGCATGAACTATAAAGGCAAGAGTGAAGTAAGCATTTTTGGGGAGGATTTCCGGGAAAACGCCCGCATACAGATTGGCAGTATTATAAATCTCGATAGCAGCAGCATCAGTTATACTTTACCGAATAAACTTACTTTTATAATGCCGGATATAGCTGAGAGTGAAGTTGGTAAATTACATCGGGTGGTAGTTATGAATGAAGACGGGGGTACTGCCAGTTCCGATGAACCAGTTTCAAAGTTGGACGCCGACAAGATTTATCTGCAGTTTACCAAGGGCGAAACCCTGCCGCAGATTACCGCAGTTATTCCGTCGATGGGACCGGTATCAGGGGGAACCCGGGTAAAGATAGAGGGGTTGGACTTTAGAGCAACTATTGAAGGTTATGAGGGCGAAAAACTATCAGTTAAATTTGGCGGACAGGAAGCTACCGGCGTTCAGGTAGTTGATTACAAGACGATTTATGCGATGACTCCGGTGAACAGCCCCGGAAATCTCACGGTAAGAGTGGAAAATCCCGATGGAGAAACAACTGACCCGATGGGCTCCTTTACCTATATTAGTTCACCTCAGGTAACCGCAGTGGTTGATGCGACCGACCCGACTGAAAATACAAGAATAACCGTAATTTCTGTTGAAGGCAATCAGGAAATCAAGCTTAAGGGTTCGGGTTTTATGGAAGGTGCCCGGGTAGTGTTTATGCCGGTTATTGCTCCAGCAGCAGAAAACAGCAGCGGCAAAGTCATTTATCGGGTTAAGACCAAAACGGAAGATAAATACAGCAGTCAGGTGCTGGATCCTTATATATTGCAGTCAGGAATTGAAGTTGCAGCCAAGTTTATTGATTCGGAAACTCTGACTCTGACTACCCCGAGTGGAAAGCTGGACATGAAAGGTTTAATCGTTGTTAACCCGGATCAGGGTGCCAGCCTTCCTTTTGAGGATATTATGTTCGGGTTGCCGGAAATTGGTGCACCGGCTGGTAAAGTCTGGGCGGAAATTTTGTATGACAGTTATTACCATACTGATCGGGCGATTAAAGTTAACTGGAATCCGGTTACCGGCGCCACCCAATATGAAATATATGTGGTTGAAGAAGATCAGGTTAATTTTGTGGGTTCAACCCACTTAACTGCCTGGTTGTTACAGGATATCAAACCCTATACGCGTTATAAGTTTATTATAAAAGCAGTGGGGAATTTTGGCTCTTCCAAGCCATCAGCCGAAAGCAATCAGGTCAGAACCGGCGGAAAAGTAGGAATTCCCGATCTGGATGGCAAACCGGGCGAAAAAACCGTGATGCAAAAGCTAGGCAATTCTGCCTGGGTTACTATAGGCAGTAGAGATTTTAGCAGCAAACCCATAGTAATAGATCTGACCCGTGACGCTCTGGCCGGGGCTAGCGAAGCAGTAATTCATCTTCCGGCCAGTGTGATTTCCAGCTCCAGGCCACCGGAAATTGAAGTAAAGGGACGCGATTTTAATTTACGTTTTAATCCGGTAGTTTTTAACACCTCCCGGGTCAGCGAGAATCGTAATCGTGAGGATGCCGGAGTCAAGTTCAGCATCAGTCCCTACAGGGGTAACCCGGGAACTGCATCGGGAAATATCCTGTCACCGGTATATCAGCTAAACGCTTTATTCTACAGGGGTAAAGAACAAAGCGATTTCAGTTATCTGGGTGGAAAGCTGTCCTTGATATTGGATTATGATAAGCAAAAAGCCGAATGGCGTCGATTAAACCAGGCTAAATTACAGCGTTATGATCTGGTTTCCGGTCAATGGACGGACCTTGATACCGGAACGGCAGGTCTGCCGGCTGGTGCCGGGGCAATTAACCGCACCGGGCTTTATTCAGTGATGGGAAGCAGGAGGTAGTTATGAAAAAAGTACTGGGGATAATCATGGTTATAGGTCTGTTGCTGGGTTCGGGAGCCTTTTTGTATGCGGTCGAAACCAACCCGTTTACGCAGGGATTTATCGAGGGATACCTGCTGGCAGTAAATCCAGGCGATGGTCAGGAACAGGGTCCCACGGCTGAAATTGAAACTTATCAGGGGAGCCGGTTCAAATTAACCTTGCATCCTGATGCAACTTATCTAATTGATCAACGCCCGGTCAGGATGAAAGATTTTCATGTCGGCATGGAAGTGTACGGAGTAATTCAGGGCCGGCAGTTGATGTCTCTGGAAGCCTGGTCAACAGCTAATCTGGGTTATATTACTCCCGGAAGCAAGATGCGTAAAGGTACCATAGCCATGATTGATAGCGAACAGATCACCATTACCATGGGAAATGGCAGTCAGGTTAATTATTACCTGTCTCCTGCCGCCATTATAATGCGTAAAGGTGAAATTGTCACTGCCTCCAGCTTGTACACCGGTGATAAAGTCAGGGTGTATTTCGATGATATTTATACGGATATGATAGGACGCATGGAAGTCGAAGGTGACTCAATCCTGGTAAAGGATTTGTATCGGGCCAGGCTGGGGTCAGTGGATAGATACAGCAATGCCATGCAACTACAGAATGTTCAGGCTTTTCACAATGGAGGCTGGGTTGATATCAGTCCCGGCATGAAAGTTCCTTATAATGACCAGTTGAAGGTTTATTATGCCGGACAGGTGATCAAGCCGCATAATATAAAAAATTATCGTAATCAGACTATATATATGGTAATCAAGAATCTTATGGGCAAAGAGTCAATTGACCGGTTGGTAATAAAAAGCGGTACCGAATCAGCGTTTACTGATAAAATTACTACCGTCAACTGGTATACGGATTCCTTTGAACTGGCCAGCAACCGCAACTTAAGCTTTAATGCCGGCAGTATCATAATAAAAAATGGTCGCCTGCAGGATCAGTATATACTCAGTCCCAATGATGATGCCTTTATCATTGCCGATAACCGAGGTTCCAATCGCATCGCCAATATTATTTATATCAATAATGTAGATATTAATCATTCCACTTTGGGTCAGAATTATGTTTATGCCGGGCGTGTAGAGCAGATTGTAGACGACCGTTTATGGCTGGAAGATTTATTCCTGCTGAATCAACATGAATGGGAAGCCCTGGACAGTGAAAAAGAACTATTTTATGACGAGGATACCAATATTCTGGATTTGGATAACGGGCGCCGCCTGACTACCACGGAATTACTGGCCGGAGATTATGCAGTAGATGAGGATAGTGAACGCAGCAAAGAGAATAATCTGAAGAAATGGTATGCTTATGTTTATACTGACGGAGACCGTATTTGTGCTATAACTCTGCAAAAGACCATGGACTCTTTACTGAAGCAACGGGTTACCAGCGGCCGGGTAGTTTCGATTGCGGATGACAGCCTGGTAGGATGGGCGTTAAATTTGGGTGATGCCAGTGATTGGAGTGCCCATAAGCAGTCGTGGATGCCTAAAAGCAGTCCGGTGCGTATGGGATTATTGAAGTCCATGATTCTTAAAGACGGACATATGATACAACCTGAAGATTTAAAAACCGGGGACCGCTTGTATGTAGTACGGGATGATTTCCAGGCCCGGGTAGTTATTGTTAAATAATAAGTGCAGATAATTGGAGGCAGTTATGAAAAAACTTTTTTGTATAATCATGATCGGATTGTTCCTGGTCACCAATGTATCCTATTCATTGGCAGTGCCGCCTGATTTCAGTGGCGGGGTAAACAACGAGTTTGATTATGAAGAAGTGGTTTTTATTTCCGGGGAACCGGTAGTGGTTACCGGCAGTGGCAAGAATGTCAGTATTAAAACTACCAGTAAGACCGACAAGATAACCACCGTCTACAAAGTTACCCTGGAAGGCGTTGACAGTAATGGAAAGCCGGTGGAGCTGTCACGCAATATCACCTATGAAACCGCATTATATCCCCATGAGGATAAAGGCCAGACTACTTCACAAACTACGGTGAAAAAGTTTAAAGAACAAATTGAAGTTGATAAAAATCGTTATAAATTAGAAGATTACCAGTTTTCCAAATCGGATATTATTGATAATCGTCCCGCCTCGGATTATCACGCCGGGTCCTTTAAAGCCCGTAAAACTTATTCGATAAATAAGGATGAAGGCAAGGTAGTAATAGATATTACCGGTAATACTATTGGTTACCATAATTTTTGGGGCAGTACGGAAAAGCAGCAAATCGAACAGATAATTGACTGGTCAGGACCAAATATCACCAATAATCAGGGTGTAGTAGATATTTCTTCGGTAGACAGCCAAACCAGGTCTTTGATTTATACTCCGCATACACCGAACTTAACCAGTTTTGAGCATGCCCATACCCGTACTACCAATCGGGATATGTATTCGGAATATAGCTATAATCTGCCGCTGGTCAGTGGAAAAGCCCTGCGGGGTAATATTGATTTAACCCAGGAGTTTTTACCGCGCATTGAACGCATGGTAGTTCCAAAATTCAGGGATATTGGCGGTCATTGGGCCGAAGAGGATATACAGAAGTTATATGCCCTGGATATTTTCGAAGGAGTACCGGCCTTTTTCGTACCTGATGCACCGATGACCAGAATTGATTTCATCAGAGCGGTAGTAAAAGGTGCTCAAATCAGAATTTCAGAACCACCCAAGTCCAGCCGAACCAGTAGAGGTAAAAATACAGAAACCGCAATTTTCCGTGATATTCCCGTTACTCATCCGGATTATAGTTTTGTAAAAGAAGGAGTTAATCGGGGAATAACCAGCGGGGTTTCAGAGGATTTATTTATGCCCCAAAGCCCCCTGACCCGGGCGCAGGCTATTACTATAGTGATAAAAGCACTGGGCTGGGAGACTTGTGCTCCTTCCCCGGGGTTTGCAACTCCTTTTGTTGATGATGCTGATATTCCCAATTGGGCTAAAGATAGTATATATGTGGCCTGGAATACTGGCCTGGTATCAGGTGATGCAAGTAACCGAATTAATCCCAACCAGCCAATCTCACGAGCTGAAGCCTCAGCTCTGGTAATAAAATTTCTGTACTATTTGGAAAAGGAATTACAGCAAGACCATTTCATTAGTAATGTACTTTAAAAAATGTTGCAGCAGAAACGGGTGAATAAAGAGATGGGAAAAAACAAGCTGGTTTTAATAGTTGTTATAATAGGCGTCCTTTGTGCCGCCTATTTTATATATGCCAATCAATACAAGAAGGTTGGGGTGGAGGCTAACCAACCTACCGATAAGCCCATCCTGCAAGAAGAAAATACCTTTCCGGCACCGGGAAAAACTGTTTACCAAATGAGTTTGTATCTGGATATTAATAGTCGTACCATCTACGGAACTACTATATTGACTACCGTTAATACCTCCGGTCGGGTATTGTCTGACTTACTATTTACCATTTATCCGGATGCCTTTAGACAGGCCGGCAGCAGTCCGGCACCTGATCCGGCTTATTATGCCGGTTTTGACCCGGGCTGGATCGACATTGACGGTATAATGATTAATGGTAAAATGGCAGAGTATAGTAAAGAGGGCGTATCCATGCAGGTAATGATTCCTGAACCGGTAAAAAAAGACCAGGATTTACGCGTGGAAATGAAATGGCGTACGCATGTACCAAAAGTAGAGTATCGCTTTGGCTACAGTGATAAAGTTTTTATGCTGGGTAATTTTTATCCGCTGTTAAATGTAGCAGACAACAAAGGCTGGCTTTCCTCATATAATTCTGTCTTTGGGGACCCTTTTTGTTTTCATAGTGCCGACTACCTGGTAGGAATAAATGTTCCGGACAACTATGGTATAGTATCAACTGGTGCTGTTATTGATAGAAATGCTGAAGATACCGGACGACATGATTATTTGATTGCAGCTGAAAACGCACGTGATTTTTGTTTGGGAATCATGTATGATTACAACGGAATGTATGAACAATATGATGACTTGCTTATAACTGTAGTAAGTCCGCCTGGCCATGAAAAACAAATGGAGTCAGTTTTGCAGCAGGCTGCCGGTATAATTGATTATTATTCCAGGACCTGGGGGCCTTATCCCTATAAGGAGTTTAAAATCGCCTTTGTACCAATGAAGGGTTTTCATGGTATGGAGTATTCAGGGCTGATATTATTACAGGATGCATTTCTGGGCTCAACAGCCAATCAGCAGCGCAGTGAATTTATTTTGGCCCATGAGATTGCACACCAATGGTGGTATGGGGTAGTAGGTAATGATCAAATCAGAGAACCGTGGCTGGACGAGGGTTTGGCTAACTGGGGAGCGTATAAGTATTTGGAAGAGGTAAAAGGGAATAAAATTACACCCCCCGTTGAAGAACCGGTTAATCTGGCCCGGGAATTAAGTGATATGTATTCCACGCGTGAATATTATCATACCGCCTATACCGGAGGAGAATCTTTCTGGTTTGGCCTCGAAAAAGAATTGGGTAAAGAAAAGGTAAATAGAGTATTGCAGCGTTATTATACTGATTATCAGTTTAAAATAGCTAACAGCAGTAATTTGCTGGATACTATTCGTGAAGAGGCCGGCCGCGATATGGAGTATTATTTTAACGAGTGGTTTTATTAGTATTTGGATTATTTTACGGGATAGTGGTAGGATATTTTTTAGGAAAGTATCAAACTGTAACAGCATACAATTAGGAGGTCAACATGAACCCCATACAAAGTTTGCGGGACTCCGTATATAATACGATAATTGCTGCCCTGGAAAAGGCAAAAAAAGATAATCTGCTGGAATTTTCCACCGTACCTGATTTTGTGATCGAAGTACCGCGTGAGAAAGAGCATGGTGATTTTGCTACCAATGTGGCCATGTTATTAGCCCGCCAGGCCAAAATGCCGCCTCGAAAAATTGCCGAGATTATTGTTGCTCAAATTCCAGTTAATCAGTCCGGTTTTAAGCAGGTAGATATTGCCGGTGCCGGGTTTATAAACTTCTATTTTGATAATAGTTGGTTGTACGGTATTCCTAATTTGGTACAAACCATGGGGAATGAATACGGGCTAAACCAGAAGCAAAATAAAAAAGTCCAGGTTGAATTTGTCAGTGCCAATCCTACCGGTAACTTACATATGGGCAATGCCCGCGGTGGGGCCATTGGCGATAGTTTGGCCAATATTTTACATTTAGCCGGTTATGATGTTGAAAGAGAATTTTATATTAATGATGCCGGCAACCAGATTGAGATTTTTGCTGAGTCCCTGGAAGCCAGATATTTGCAATTAACTGGTCATGATGTCAAGTTTCCGGAAAACGGTTATGCCGGTCAGGATGTAATTGATACCGTAAAAGGGATTATCAGTCGCTATGGCAAGGATTGGGTGGCTTTATCATCGGAAGAACGCCGCCGCTGCCTGGTAGAAGAGGCTTTGCAGGAAAAAGTAACTTATATAGCCAAGACTTTGCAGGAATTCGGTATTAATTATGATGTCTGGTTTAGTGAAAAAACTTTGCACCAGGCAGGAAAAATTGATGAGGTTATAGCTGAACTGGAAAGAGAAGACTATGTTTATGAAAAGGATGGTGCTTTGTGGTTTAAATCAACCCGATTTGGTGATGAAAAAGATGAGGTTTTAAAACGGGCCAATGGTTTACCCACTTATTTTGCAGCTGATATTGCTTATCATAAAGATAAGTTTGAACGAGGATTTGATTGGGTAATTAATGTCTGGGGAGCTGATCACCATGGTCATATAGCCCGTATGAAAGGAGCAATTCAAGCTCTGGGCTATAATCCTGACCAGCTGGATATTTTGCTTATGCAATTAGTGAGACTGCTACGGTCGGGTAATGTGGTCAGAATGTCTAAACGTACGGGTACTACTGTATCCCTGGACGAATTAATTGAAGAAGTTGGCCGGGATGCAGCCCGTTTTATATTTGTCATGCGTAATCCGGACAGTCATCTGGATTTTGACCTGGAATTGGCCAAACAACAAAACCAGGACAATCCGGTTTATTATGTACAATATGCTCATGCCAGGATTTGCAGTATATTTCGTCAGGCAGAGGCAGCCGGTATTTCCATGCCGCCAGTTGAACAAATTAATTCTGCGTTGTTAAAGGAACCGGAGGAATTGGATCTGCTGAGAAAGATCGCTGATTTTCCGGAAGAAATAAATGTTGCGGCCCGGACCATGGCCCCTCATCGGATTGCCCGTTATGTAATGGACCTGGCCGGACTGTTTCATAGTTTTTACAATCATCATCGGGTTATCAACGATGACCAGGCTTTACAGGAGGCCAGATTGTTGCTAATGAGTGTTACGCGGATTACGATTAAAAATGCTTTATGCGTACTGGGGGTAAGTGCCCCGGAACAAATGTAACTGGAGGGATATATTATGCAAATCGGAAAGAAAAGTGAGGCTGATTGGGCAGTAGAGATACTGGCCGAAAACGGAGAAGCTATGTTCTATAAGGAGCTATTGGAAACTATCAGCGATCGCATGAATCGCAAAAAAGACAATACAGCTCTAACTTCGATGTATACCAGATTAAATCTTGATAACCGCCTGGTTTATCAGGGCGAAGGTTACTGGTTTTTTGATTTGAATCGAGTCAACCAAAAAGGATAGAATTATGATTATTTCTTGGCTGGGGCATGCTTCTTTTATTATTAAAACCGCAGAAAAGACTATTATTACTGATCCCTTTGATGAACGAAGCGGCTATACTCCCTGGCAACAACCAGTAGATATAGCCACCGTGAGTCACGATCATTGGGATCATAATGCGGTGCATGTCTTAAAGGGTAATCCACAGATAATTAAAAAAGAAACCGGTCCATTTAACTTCCCGGGAATTACTATTACCGGCTTCAGTTCCTACCATGATAAAAATAAAGGAGCTGACCGGGGTAATAACACTATTTATAAAATTATGGCCGAAGATATCAGTCTGGTTCATCTGGGTGACCAGGGTACTCTACCGGATAAAGAATTAATTGCCCAAATTGGTCGGGTGGATATTTTATTAACGCCGGTAGGGGGGACTTATACCCTCGATGCCGAAGATGCTTTTAAGATTGTTCAGCAATTAAACCCCAAAATTGTAATCCCCATGCATTTCCAGACTCCCCATTTATCTTTTAAACTAGCACCGGTAGAAGCATTTACCTGTAAATATAACCAGGTGATCAAGTTACCATATTTGGAAATTAATCGGACAGAAATAAGTGAATCTTTACAAATAATTGTACTGGATTATATAACTCGAACTAGTTAAGCTATAAGAAGAATTATTTTATACAGGGCAGGCAAGGGAAAGAGAGGAGCTTATTTTGACAAAGTACATTTTTATAACCGGAGGCGTAGTATCATCACTGGGTAAGGGAATTACAGCTGCTTCTCTGGGACGGTTATTAAAAAGTCGTGGATTAAAAGTAGCATTACAAAAGTTTGATCCTTATATAAACGTAGACCCTGGAACAATGAGTCCTTATCAGCATGGGGAAGTATTTGTGACTAATGATGGAGCGGAAACTGACCTGGATGTAGGGCACTATGAAAGATTTGTAGATGAAAACATGACCCGTTATTCCAATTGTACTACCGGCAGAATTTATCAGGCGGTACTGGATAAGGAAAGACGGGGGGAATATCTGGGACAAACCGTACAAGTTATTCCGCATATAACTAATGAAATTAAAGAACGGATTACCATGCTGGAACGGCAAAGTAATCCTGATGTAGTTATAACTGAAATTGGAGGTACGGTAGGCGATATTGAATCATTACCGTTTCTCGAAGCAATTCGTCAGTTAAAATTTGATTTGGGCAAAGAACGGGTGCTTTATATTCATGTAACCCTGGTTCCACATATAAAAACGGCTGGTGAATTAAAAACCAAACCTACGCAGCATAGTGTAAAGGAACTGAGAAGTATAGGTATTCAACCGGATATTTTAGTATGTCGCACGGAGAAAGAATTATCTGAAGATTTACGGGCCAAAATGGCACTGTTTTGTGATGTTGACCGTAAGGCAGTTGTTCAGTTAATGGATGCTGAATCCATATATGAAGTGCCTTTGATGCTGGCTGATGAAGGGTTGGACAGGGAAGTAATAAATCGCCTGGGCCTTGACAACCATCAGGCAGATTTAGCTGAATGGGAAGAACTTGTAGATAGAATACATAATCTAGATTACAGGATTACCATTGCTTTGGTGGGTAAATATGTAGAACTGCCCGATGCTTATATCAGTATTGTCGAAGCCTTGAAGCATGCCGGTTTTAAATATAATTGTGAGGTTGAGATCAACTGGATTTGTGCTGAACAAATTGAGGAGGCAAATGCCGGGGCGCTGCTGGGAGATGTTGATGCCATACTGGTTCCCGGAGGTTTTGGTGAGCGAGGTATTGAAGGTAAGATTATAACTGCCCGCTATGCCCGTGAAAATGAGATCCCCTTTTTAGGCATTTGTCTGGGAATGCAGTGTGCAGTGATAGAAGTTGCCCGGAATGTAGCGGGATTGACCGGAGCCAACAGTGCAGAATTTGTTCCGGATACACCTTATCCGGTAGTGCACCTGATGCCTGACCAGGAAAATATTGAAAATAAAGGCGGAACGATGCGTCTGGGAGCATATCCCTGTCAGATAGCGACAGGAAGTAAATCACACCAGGTATACCAGTGTGAGCAGGTTGAAGAAAGACACCGGCATCGTTATGAGATAAATAATGATTATCGGGAACAATTACAACAGGCAGGTCTGATTATTAGTGGTATTTCTCCGGATGGAAGATTGGTAGAAATGGTTGAGCTTACTGATCACCCCTGGTTTGTCGCCTGCCAATTCCATCCCGAATTAAAATCCCGACCCAACCGCCCGCATCCGTTATTCCTTGGTTTGATAAAAAGCGCCCTGGAATATCAGCAAGGCAAAGGCTTGTTTTAGAAAAGGTTTGTTTTAATTGAAGATTGTTTCATGGGGGAGGCCTTCGGCCTCCTTTGATTCTGACGCAGCGTCAAAAATACCGTCAGGTCTAGTCAGTTGAAGTCCCCTTTCAGGGACACGGATGCTCCGCCCACAGGGCTTCGCAATTATTGTAGCAGGCAAAGTCAGGTTCAAAAAGTTGTATCCTGATTCACCATAATAAACCTGACTCTATATTTAATAAAAACAAAAAATCCGTGAAAATCCAAATTAATCTGTGTAATCTGTGTCTATTAAAATCTGTGTCTATAAAAAATAAAAAAAGCGGGCTATCTAAGCCCGCTTGTGCTTTTGGTTTAAAAAGGTATGCGGTTGGTTTTGGACCAGATCTTCATTTCTTTAGCCGCACTTAACAGTTCGTCTCTGAAATCCGGATGAGCAATATTGATCAATCCTTCGGCTCTTCCCCAGGTAGAAAGCGCTTTCATATTGACTTTGCCATATTCAGTGACCAGGTACTGGACCTGTGTGCGCGGTACGGTTACAACTGCCCCGGGAGTAAGTAATGGTCTGATGCGGGAGTGCAGTTTGCCTTCTTTATCCTTGAATGTGGAGGAGAAGGCCAGGATACTCTTCCCACCTTTGGAGTGGAAACCGCCAACTACAAAGTCCAGCTGTCCACCGGTACCGGATATTTGTCTTAATCCTGAAGTTTCAGAACATACCTGGGAGAGCAGGTCAACTTCCAGAATGTTATTTATGGAAATAACATTATCGTGACGGGCTACTGATGCCGGATCATTAGTATAATTTACGGTGCAGGATGCACAACGGGGATTCCCGTCCAGGAAATCATACGTTTCCTGCGTTCCCAGACAGAATGAATAGGTACTCTTGTTAACATCGTAAGCTTTTTTGGCATTGGTTATGATGCCGGATTCATACATTTTTACAAATGCATCGCAGAACATCTCACTTTGGATACCTAAATCCTTTACATCAGAGGCGGCCAGCATGTTGCCGATAAGATTGGGCATAGCTCCGATACCCAGTTGCAGCATGGCGCCGTCAACTACTTCCTCAACAATAAACTGGGCAATTTTGCGTTCTTCTTCGGTTGGATCCGGAGATGGCGGCGTAGAAAAGATAGGCTGGTTGGAACCTTCAATTATATAATCAATTTCGCTGATATGAATATATTCATCATTACCGCCCGGACAATAAGGCATATTTTCGTTTACTTCTATGATGGCAATCTTGCTGGCCAGTGCCAGTCCACGATTATGGGAATTGCCCAATCCAAAATTAAAACAGCCGTGTTTGTCCATCGGAGTAGCCTGTGCAACCCAAACATCCGGCCACAGATGTTTAAAATCCGAGTTGTAAGCCAATAAAGTTGCTTCATGATAGTTAAAGGGATTGTGAGCAACCAGACCGAGATCGCAAGCCTTCCGGTCCAAAGCAGTAAAATACCAGGAAAAATACTGGAAGGTTTTCTGTTCAGGATCACCCTTAATTACTTCGGGTATCGGCAAAACGGTTCCCGTACCTCGAATATTAACATTTTGTAATCCGTCTCCGGCTCTTTTACCCAGAGCTGCATCAAAATCAATAGGTTTGGTAGCAAACATGCCATAATCAATAAGGTTATTTGATTTTACCAATTGGGCAGCTTCTTCCACGGTGATTAGTTTTCGGCGATATTCCTCCATGTAGCTAGACAATAGTATTACCCCCCTCATTTTGATAATCCTGCCATTACAGTATTCTACTGGAGATACTGTTTATAATAATCATATATATTTGAATATTCGGACAAAAAAAGCATAATCCTTCTCTAATTATAATTTTATAGTAAAATTTGGTGAATTATTTACTGTAAAATATAAAGATGAGTTAATTTGCCTAAATTATACATGAGCAGCAGGCATCGGACTTTAAACGCAGAATTAGTAAAAGAGGAAATGGTTAATAATATTAGTCATAATAGCAGAAAAAATATAAGGAGAGATTTATGTATACTACCAGAGTAATCGATAAAAATGAAAAAGATATATTTAATGATTTTGTAAATAATCATCCCCGGGGACATTTTCTGCAGTTGTGGGAATGGGGGCAGGTTAAAAAAGGTATGGGTTGGGAGTCATTGCCTTTAATTGTTGAACAGGATGGAATCATTGAAGCTTCATTATTAATTTTGAAACGGCATATACCCCTGCCAGGGTTAAATAAATGTATTTTTTATTCGCCAAGGGGACCGGTGGTGGATGCTGATAATGAAGAGCTTTGCGCGGTACTTTTTGAAGGGGCCAGGAAAGTAGCTCGTGAAAATGGAGCCATATTTTTAAAAATTGATCCGGATGTGCCAACAGGAGATGAACAATTAGATGAAGTCCTGCTTAAAAACGGATTGAAAAAAAATGATACCGGTCTCGATTTTGATGGAGTTCAGCCCCGGTTTGTATTTCGTTTGGACTTGTCACCGGATGAGAATACCCTGCTGGATAATATGCATAGCAAATGGCGCTATAATATTCGTCTGGCCAGTCGTAAAGGGGTAGTGATTCGCCCGGTTGAAAATAAAAATGAGTTAGGCGTATTTTATGAGATTTTACAGGAAACTGCTCAAAGAGATCAATTCTTAATTCGTGGTTATGAGTATTTTGAATGGATTTGGGACTATATGGTGGAGGCCGGTTTTGCAAAATTATTTCTGGCGGAGTACGAAGGGGAAATTATTGCAGCCACTCTGGCTATGATATCAGGTGATAAAGCCTGGTATCTGTACGGCGCGTCCAGTAACCGGCATCGTAACCTGATGCCCAATTATTTAATCCAGTGGGAGATGATCCGCTGGGCCAGAGAGCAGGGATGTACCCTATACGATTTTCGTGGGGTATCAGGTGACTTAAATGAGGATAATCCTCTTTATGGTTTATACCGTTTTAAAAAGGGTTTTGGCGGAGAGTTTACTGAGTTTATCGGGGAGTGGGATCAGATCTATTCACCAGTTTTCTATTGGTTGTTTAATCATGTCCTGCCCATCTACCTGAAAATCCGACGCCGTTAAAAGGTGGTTAGTTATTGTGTATTATGACAAATGGGTGGAAATTGATACTGATGCCATAAAATATAACCTCTTGCAGGTACAATCACGGATACCGGAAGAGGTACGTCTGATAGCAGTATTAAAGGCTCAGGCTTACGGCCATGGTGCCGCAGAAGTTGCCCGAATTCTTTATCAAAACGGAGTAGATTTTTTTGCGGTAAGTTATTTGTCTGAAGCCATGCAATTACGTAATGGAGGTATTCGGGCCAGCATTCTTTTGTTTACACCCCTGATTGATTATTACCAGATAAAAGAAGCCGTTGAAAACTATATCACTATGGCAATTACTTCTCTTTACGATGCGGAGCTGTTAGAGGAATTTGCCGGTGGAATAAACCAGCCGGTTACAGTTCATCTTAAAATTGAAACCGGTTTGGGCAGATTCGGATTAAATGCTGAGGAAGCTGCCGAAATATGCCAGAAATTAAGTGGCTATTCCAACATATATATTGAAGGTATATATACTCATATGGCGGAAGGAGGAGCAGCGAATTCCCGTTATACCAAAAGACAGTTTAAAAAATTTCAAAGAGTTGTGCAGATATTAGAAGAAGCAGGTTATAATATTCCCGTTAAACATGTTGCCAACAGTGCAGTTTTTCTTAAATATCCTGATATGCATCTAAATGCAGTCCGAATTGGAACTCTGCTCTCCGGTCAGCATCCGGTAGCAGATATTAAAAACCCTCTTCAATTGGTTGATCCTTATAAATTCAAGACCCATGTGATAGCAATAAAAAACCATAAGGCTGGGGATTATCTGGGTTATAGCCGTACCTGGCGATTAGCTGATGATGCTCAGGTAGCAGTAATACCGGTAGGTTATTATGACGGATTGGCTCTGGAGGTAGCTAATCAGCCCACTGGTTGGATGGATTTATTTAAGAGAATGGTTAAAATGCTGCTGGCTTATCTTAATATTAGGCGATTCCAATTGACAGTTCGAATAAAGGGTAAAAGTTATCCAATCCGGGGGAAGGTATTTATGCAAATGGCTTTAATTGAAATACCTCAGGACATGGTAGTAAATATTGGTGATGAGGTAGAACTGCCTATCCGTAAAACTTTAGTAGCAGACAACACGGTGAGAATATATATAAAAAGTGGACGGGCAGGCAAACAGGGAGATATATATCGTACCAGCTATTTAGCAGGGGAGGAATAGTAATGAAGAAGAAACTGGTAGTAGGTTTATTTGTATTATTTTTGCTGGTGATGACGGTTATGGCCGTTAAATCAGTTGGTAATCCGGCTAAATCGGGTGGAATTGGCGCTGGCGGGGCTGTAGGAGTAATTGAGATTAATGGTGCTATTTCCGGAGGCAGCGTAGACTCATGGATGGGTGCAACCGGTGCCAATTCAATGCGTATTATGAATATTATTCAACAGGTGGATAAACGCGATGATATTAAAGTAGTTGTAGTACGCATAGATAGTCCTGGGGGAACTTCGGTAGCTTCCCAGGAGATAGCCATAGAACTTGATAAATTAAGAAAGAACGGAAAAAAAGTAATTACTTCCATGGGGGATGTCTGTGCTTCAGGCGGTTACTGGATTGCCTGCAGCAGTGATTATATTGTTGCCAATGAAGGAACCTTGACGGGTAGTATAGGGGTTATTATGCAGATTAGCAATCTGGAAGGCCTGTACGAAAAAATCGGTATCCGGGAAGAAGTTATAAAAAGTGGAGCCCTGAAAGATATAGGTTCTCCGACCAGGGAGCTTACTGATGAAGAGAGAAAGTTGTTGCAGGACATTGTAGGCGATTCCTATGATCAGTTTATTGAACAGGTGATGAAAGGTCGGGAGGGAAAAATCACTCGGGATGAATTATTAAAAATAGCTGACGGCAGGATTATTTCCGGAAGGCAGGCCTTGGATCTGGGACTGGTGGACAGTTTGGGAAATTATTATGATGCTCTGGATATAGCGGCTGAAAAGGGTGGTCTGGGAAAAGATTATAAGGTGGAAGTCTTAAACGGCAGTTCTTTCTGGAACAGCTTGTTCCAGGGGGTTTCAAGTAATATTTTTAATGGTTCATCTTCATCAGTACAGTTAAAGTATTAGGGGGAATTGGATTTTAAGGGGGAGAGATATTGTCAGTAATTGATAATGTTTATGGGGTCTTATTTGAACCGGTTAATACATTTCGCTATTTAAAAGATAATAAACCATACGGACAGGCAATATTACTTCTGGTACTTATATTGTCAATAACTACTGTTTTCCAGACAGCACAATTAAAAAATACTGCTCCTCTCATGCCGGATAAGTTTAGTGAAGGAATAATATTATTTGCCGTAATGAGCGCTATAATGTCACTGCTGAGTATATTCTTTTTGAGCGGTTTTGTATCATTATTAAGTGAAATGTTCTGGGGAAAGGCTAATGCGGGAGGTGTATTAACTACTACCTGTTTTGCTTCCCTACCGGCAGTATTGGCACCGCCGCTGGCTTATGCAGCTACAATAACGGGAGTTGAGTGGATAGGTGTAATATTTAGCCTGCTTATAGCCATATGGGTATTCATACTACAGTTGTTAGGAATCCGGGAAGCTTTGGAAGTAAGTACCGGTCAGGCAACGTTATTAATTTTCATGCCGTTAATTATACTGGTGTTTGTTTTGATATGTATAGCAGTTCTGTTTGCTATAACTTATAAGGGATTCTGATTTGGTAAAATATTGAAAATTATTTTTATTTGGCAGGATTTTTTTAAATGAGTGACGAACATGAATTTTAATATTTTTTAAAGGGCATGAGGAGGAACCGATGGGCAATCGCATTTTAATTGTGGATGACCAGAAAGGGGTCAGGCGTCTCCTGGAAGAGTTATTCAAGCGTGAGTCGTGGGAGGTTTTCGTAGCTGGTGATGGCCTGGAAGCCATTACAGAAGTTGAACGCATTAATCCAGATATTGTTTTAATGGATATGAAAATGCCTAATATGAATGGCCTGGAGGCCTCAGAGCAGATTTTATCACGCTTTCCTGATACATTTATTATAATGATGACTGCTTATGGAGAAATGGATGTGGTTAAACTTGCCCTGGAAACCGGAGTGAAAAGATGTATTACTAAACCATTTGACATAATGGTATTAAGGGATTTGGTTAATGAATTACGGATGGAACGGATATAATAATTAAAGAGGTGGTTTTTAATGGCGCTAGTCCCAGTAAATGACTTGTTAAGAAAAGCGGATCGTGAAAAATATGCGGTAGGGGCCTTTAATGCCAATAATATGGAGATTATTCAGGCGATTGTGCAGGCTGCTGAACTTGAAAATTCCCCGGTAATTATGCAGGCCAGCCAGGGGGCAATTAATTATGCCGGTCTGGAGTTTATTTCCCAGATGGTTAAAACAGCGGCCAATAATACTCACGTACCGGTAGCACTGCATCTGGACCATGGAACTGATTTTGAGCAGCTAATTCGCTGTATATACAGTGGGTTTTCATCGGTTATGTATGATGGTTCCAAGCTGCCCCTGGAGGAGAATATTGCTATTACCAAAAAGGTTTTGGACGTTGCCCGACCACTGGGGGTTTCAGTAGAGGCTGAACTGGGGAAAATAGGTGGAACTGAGGATGATATTCATGTCAGTGCGCGAGATGCAATGTTTACTGACCCTGATGAAGCCATAACTTTTGTACAGCAAACCGGAATTGAAAGTCTGGCTATTGCTATTGGTACAGCTCATGGACAATACAAGGGAGAACCAAAACTGGACTATGATCGTCTGACGACAATTAAAAAAGCCGTACAAATACCGTTGGTTTTACATGGGTCATCAGGAGTACCGGATGAAGCTGTTAAAAAAGCTATTTCCTTAGGTATATGCAAGGTAAATATAGATACTAATATACGGGAAGCATTTGTGGGTGAAATGCGTCGCGTACTTGACCTTAATCCAACCGAGATTGATCCTCGTAAAGTGTTAGGCCCTGCCCGTGAAGCAACCGTAGCTATAATCAGGGAGAAAATCAGGATTTTTGGCAGCAGCAATAAAGCTTAACTGGCTGGTTTGTATCCCCGATAGGATGAATATAGTTTGGTAGACCCTTCGTTTATAAATATTATGACTCATGAGGGAGGTTTGGTTTTGCGTATTTTTATTGATTCTGCTAATATAGAGGAAATCAGGGAAATCAATGATTTAGGTTTCCTGGCCGGAGTTACGACTAACCCGTCTTTGGTTGCCAAAGAAAAAAGGGACTACCGTCAGGTAGTTCGTGAAATTTGTGCGATTGTTGATGGTCCGATTAGCGCGGAAGTCTTATCACTGGATTATGATAATATTCTTAAGGAGGGTGAAGACCTCGCCAAAATTGATCCCAATGTAGTCATTAAGGTCCCCCTTACTGAAACGGGATTGAAGGCCATTCACACCTTTAAGCAAATGGACATCCCCACCAACGCTACTTTGGTTTTTTCAGCGAACCAGGCTTTACTGGCAGCCCGCTCAGGTGCTTCATATGTGAGTCCTTTTCTGGGCCGGGTTGATGATAATGGTAATGATGGTATGGCGCTGTTGGATGATATCATCACTATTTTTGATCAATATCAGATTACTACCGAAGTGATTGCTGCCAGTATCAGGCATCCTATGCATGTTGTCCAGGCAGCCAGAATGGGTTCCCATATTGCTACCATACCTTATAAAATTATCAAGCAAATGATTTTACATCCTATGACTGATGCTGGAATTGAAAAATTTATGAATGACTGGAAAAAGGCCTTTTAGAAGCGACGGGAGGGTTTTTGAGTGGAAAGGGAATTAGCCCTTGAATTTGCCCGGGTAACAGAAGCTGCTGCTCTGGCAGCGGCTTGCTGGGTAGGCAAGGGTAATAAAGAAGCAGCTGATGGAGCAGCAGTAACTGCCATGCGGGCTATGTTTGATACGGTCTCAGTAGATGGATTGGTAGTTATTGGTGAAGGAGAAATGGACGAAGCCCCTATGTTGTATATTGGTGAAAGGGTAGGAATGGGTGTACCGCCGGCAGTAGATATTGCCGTTGATCCGTTGGAAGGAACCAACATTGTCGCCCGGGGTTTAACCGGAGCGATAGCCGTATTGGCAGCCGCTCCCCGGGGATCATTATTGCATGCACCGGATATGTACATGGAAAAAATTGCTGTGGGGGCAGAATGTAAAGGAAGAGTTCACCTGGAGGCACCGGTTAGAGAAAATGTACGTCAGGTCTCCCGGGCATTAGGTAAATTGGTAAGTGAAGTAACCGTAGTAGTTTTGGATAGACCCCGCCATGAACAGATAATCGAAGATATAAGGCGGGTGGGGGCCAGGATTAAATTGATTACTGACGGAGATGTTTCTCCCGGTGTGGCAGCAGGCTATGATGACTCCGGAGTAGATATGCTGATGGGAATCGGAGGAGCGCCGGAGGGAGTTATTACAGCCGCTGCCCTGAAATGCCTGGGCGGAGATTTTCAGGCAAAATTATGCCCTGAGGACCAGAGTGAAATAGATCGTTGTCATAAGATGGGAATAACCCGTGTTGATCAGGTATTTTCCCTGGATGAATTGGCCAAGTCTGATGATGTCATATTTGTAGCAACAGGTATTACTGATTCTTTTCTGCTAAAAGGGGTACGCTATTATAAACGCCGGGCTATTACGCAAACACTGGTTATGCGGAGCACTTCAGGCACCATTCGTCATATAGAAGCCAATCATAATCTGGATAAGAAACCCCTTTTTAAAGACCAACGGATAAAAAATATTCTGGCTCAAGATAATCATTTTCCAGCTGAATAATGTGAGTCAGTTTTTATTATGCTTAATATTCCTTTGGTAACACCATACGCTGATTGTATAAACGAGGTTTTATCCAATTATTCGGTTGGCTATGGATTCTTTTATAGATTTATTAATTAGTCGGACATATTTGAAAGGAGAAATATTTTGGCTAACCTCAATATCTCGGAACTGGAGAACAAGACTATTCTGGAGCTGTATCAAATTGCCCGTGATGTTAATCTAACCGGTTATTCCAAATTACGAAAAAAGGAACTGATTTTCGAAATTACCAAGGCATTAACCAAGGCAGATGAGTTATTGCAGGCCTCAGGGGTATTGGAAATTATGCCGGATGGATATGGCTTTTTGCGGCCGTTTACCTATCTGCCCAGTCAGGATGATATTTATGTTTCCCCTTCACAGATTCGTAAGTTTGAATTACGTACCGGTGACCGGGTTGGCGGACAGGTAAGATCGCCCAAAGACAATGAAAGATTTTTCGCTTTACTGAAAGTGGAGGATGTTAACGGGTTTTCTCCAGAGGATTCGGTAAAAAGGATTCATTTTGATGCCCTTACTCCGCTTTATCCTACCGAAAGGATTACTCTCGAAACTGAGTCCAAAGAATTTTCCACGCGTATAATTGATCTGGTGTCTCCCATAGGTAAGGGACAACGTGGATTAATTGTTTCACCGCCCAAGGCCGGGAAGACTATTTTGCTGCAAAAAATTGCTCAGGGGATAACCAGCAATCATCCGGATATAGAATTATTTATTCTATTGGTTGATGAGCGTCCCGAAGAAGTTACTGATATGCAGCGTTCCACCAAAGCAGAGGTAGTTTCTTCAACCTTTGACGAACCTCCTGAGAATCATGTCAAGGTAACTGATATGGTTTTGGAGAGAGCCAAGCGTCTGGTAGAACATAAAAAAGATGTAGTTATTCTGATGGACAGTGTTACCCGTTTGGCCCGGGCACATAATCTGGTAGTCCCTCCCAGCGGCAGAACTCTTTCCGGTGGAATTGATCCGGCTTCGCTGGATAAACCCAAACGGTTTTTTGGTGCAGCCCGAAATATCGAAGAAGGCGGCAGCCTGACTATTATTGCTACAGCCCTGATTGAAACGGGTTCGCGTATGGACGATGTTATATTTGAAGAATTTAAAGGTCGGGGCAATATGGAATTGGTTCTGGATCGCAAGCTGGCTGAACGAAGGATATTCCCGGCCATAGATTTGAAGCGTTCTGGTACACGCAAAGAAGAACTGTTGCTAACTGAGGAAGAACTGGAGTTAAGCTGGAATTTACGCAATTATTTCAGTGAGGCATCACCAGTTGAGACTATGCAAATGATGATTGACACTTTAAAAAAGACCCAATCCAATAGCGATGTAGTAAGAGCAGCCCCGCATGTATTCGGGAAATCAAAAGGTTATCGGGTTAAATAATTGAATAAACCTTCTCATTTCTGTCAAAAATAAGTGCAGGCCCGGAATTTTTGGGCGGCAGAAATGAGGTGTAAAAGTGTATTACCGATTAACGGGCATTCTGACCCTGATAATTTTATTCATGGTAACTATGCTCAATCCGGCATATTCAGCTTTAAACCGGGGAAACTTTATCCCGGTTAACCAATCAAAAAGCTCCTCTGCCAATACAATGGTTCGTTATTACCACGTAAAAAAAGGTGATAATCTATGGGATATTTCACGTAGTTTCAATGTGAGTTTGCCTCAATTGATGGCGCTGAACCAGGTAGATGCAAAAACCATTTTGTCTGTAGGACAAAAACTAAAAATCCCATCTGCTGCTGAGCGAATACATTACATTCGCAAAGGTGAGACTATGTGGGATATTGCTTCCCGTTATGAAGTAAGTGTTGATGGATTGCTTAGTGTCAATCCTGGTAAAAATCCAACCAGGTTGGCTATTGGAGACCAGTTGATTATTCCGGATACCAGGCAGCCATTGACTCCACAGGTTAGCTCGCGGGGAATATCAAGTATGGGAGCATTTTCCTGGCCAATAATGGGGATAATTACCTCCGGGTTTGGCTGGCGAAAATCAGGCTTTCATCACGGGATGGATATTGCAGGCGATATAGGCGACCCGGTTAAAGCCTGCGCTCCAGGCAAGGTGGTTTTCAACGGTGTAAAACCAGTTTATGGCCGAACGCTTATTATTGAACATACCGATGGTAAAAGAAGCTGGTATGCTCATTTACAAAAGGCAGTTGTAAGTGAAGGACAAAAGGTATATCGTGGGCAGACTATTGGGAATGTAGGTATGACTGGCAGGACCACCGGTCCGCATTTGCATTTTGAAATACGAAATAACACGGAAAGCCTTAATCCGCTTAATTATTTATCACGCTAGCATTGTATAAAGCCTTCTAAATATAAATCAGGGGGCTTTTTTTATGTCTTAACATAAGTTAGGCTATAGTAAATGAATAGTTAGAGGATTAAAATGTATTCTATTTTATATGCCAATGAGAAGGATGAACTTCTGGAACATCCTGCCATAACCATGTTGGGACGAACCGGGGGAGATTGGGTAGAGCCGGTAAAAGACGAGATGATCCCCCTGCCCAAAGGGGCTTCCCTGGTGACGATTCCTAATCATATTCCAGTTGGTCTTGATGGCTATGATAAATTAACCTATTTTGAATCCGATTTATCCGGTAGTGGCCGGCAGGCATTTGCTGTCGCTGCCTTGTTGCCTCAGGGATTTACCCGGGTATTATTGCCGGCCTGTGTCAATGCTTGCAGTGGGCAAAGCTTGCCCCTGTTTGGTTATACAGCAGTGGGCATGAAACGGGGACAGGTCTATGTGGCGGCAGTTCAAACTGACCAGCATCGTAAATGGCACCCTGCCTTTTATAATACCGAGCGTTTACCGGTCAGAATAGACCATATGCTAAAAAGGTTTCCACATAATAGAATTGTACGTCAGCTTAGCCGTTGCGCTTTGCAATATGGTTGTTTTACTGCCCAGAATATTTTTTATGGACGCTGGGAGGGAGGCATACCTACCACTCCCACTTGTAATGCCGATTGCATCGGCTGTATTTCTGAAAACCATTCCGGGGTGGATTCGCCCCAGGAACGACTTGGTTTTTCCCCTGAGGTTGATGAAATTGCGGAGTTGGGCGCGTATCATCTGGCTAATGCCCGGGAGGCCATTATAAGTTTTGGTCAGGGTTGTGAAGGGGAACCAGCTTTGAGTGCAGTTAAGTTATCTGAGTCTATCAGGAAGATGCGTTATAGTACCCCTCAGGGCACAATAAATATTAATACTAATGCCGGATATACAGCGGGGATAAAGCAGATGGTCGAGGCAGGTCTGGATGCTATGCGGGTTACCCTGTTTTCATTTAATGAGGATAATTATAACCGCTACCACCGGCCTCGAGGTTATAGTTTGCAGGATGTCAGGGACTCTATTGCAGTGGCTTTGGATAACGGGGTACAGGTGTCGCTTAATTTACTGACTTTCCCCGGTTTTACTGATCGGGAGAGTGAAATTCAATTGCTGCTGGATTTTATACATAAGTATCCTCTTTATATGATTCAGTTACGTAATTTGAATATTGACCCTGATTATTTTCAGCAACATTTTGGCCAGGAAGAATCAGGCACCGGCATCATTTCCATGTTGAATATTTTTGCCCGGGAAGCCCCGGAGGTTAAAGTCGGCTCTTATACTCACCCGGTTAATGGACGCGGATGACGCGGAATGACGCAGATTTACGCGGATTTTTTAATGATTTTCGCTGATTTTTTTATTTGTTAAATATGGAGTCAGGTTTTTTATGGTGAGTTGGATGGCAGTTATGGGGTAGGTTTGTTAATTTTAGAACCTGACTTTTTTCTGACTTCTACCTGACTTGACCTGACGGTTGTTTTAATTTATTTTGACGCAGATTACGCGGATTTTTTAATGATTTTCGCTGATTTTTTTTATTTGTTAAATATGGAGTCAGGTTATTTATGGTGAGTGAAATATTATTTATGAGATGGGTTTATCATTTTGAGCCTGAAGTTTTTTGACGCAGATTTGCGCTGATTATTATGAGTCTGTATGATTTTATATTTTTTATTTGATTAATTTGGAGTCAGGTTTTTTATGGTGAGTAAAATGTCCGGCAATTGTCATCGGGAGGCTGAATAGATAAAATAGATGTAGCAGTGAGAGTCAGGTTTTGGCAAGCGAGTCTGCTTGACTCTCCCTAACTCCTTACCCCTTACTATTATTAAAGAAAGCAGGAGAATTTATGGAGAAGAAGGGACCTTTTACTTGTAAAGAATTAAAGAGTATGACCCCCGGTACTCAGGTATGGGGGAAGTTTCTTATATTGGAGAAGAATCAGCGGCGCAGCAAGGATGGCCGGGAAATAATAAATTTAAAAATTGGCGACGCCAGTGATGAAATAGATGTAGTGGTATGGGATAACTGCTCGATAACAGGAGAATTGGAGAATGGCACCCTGATTGGGTTATTAGGCGATATGGGCAATTATAATAATCGTGCTCAGGTAACCGCCCGACGCATAAAGGTTCTAGATGAAGATATTACTCCTTACATAAAAAAACCGGATATTGATATTGATTCTCTGATAATTGAATTTAGAGAAATGATGGCAGCTATAAGTGATCCTTATATAAAAGCCTTGTTGGAAAAGATATTTACCGAGGAAACCAGGGAGGAGTTTTTTAAGTCAACTGCGGCCAAAAAAGTGCATCACAATTATCCGGGAGGATTATTGGAACATACCATAAGCGTGACCAGATTATGCCGGGATGCTGCCGTAAATTATCCCATGGTAAATCAGGATTTGCTGCTGGCAGGAGCATTATTGCATGATATAGGCAAGATGGATGAGTATGAGATGAAAGTAGTTGCTGATTATACCGTAGAAGGCAAGTTGGTTGGCCATATTATTTTGGGAGTAGAGAGAATTAATACTGCCATTAATGATATTCGCCGGGAGTCGGGTGAATTTCCGGTAAAGTTGGAGTTAATGATAAAGCATATGATTTTAAGCCATCATGGCAGTCTGGAGTTTGGTTCACCAGTTATACCCCTGTTTCCGGAGGCTTTCTTATTACACATGATGGATAACCTGGATGCGAAAATGTTCGTGTTCTGCAATAAGGTTAATGACGAAGACGGAGATGAACATTTCACTAATTACGATAACTTCTTCGGTCAGCAGTTTTTCAAATATCGTTACACTCTGGATGAAGAAGAAACGGGTTGTTTGTAAGGGGGAGGGTTGAACACTCACTGTAAGCATCAATCCAATCCTTATGGACCCCGCCACTGCCGAGTATTTCAATAACCGCTCCTACATAAAGGAATTCTTCTGATTGAAAGTATTGTAAGACTTCGTCATAATGTTCTGGATGATATGTTTTAAATATTCTCTTTATATAGTCGTCGGTTATGTAGGCCATGTCGTACCATTTTCCATTTGCAGGCAAACTTGCCGGTGCAGTAGTTCGATACCGTTCATACGAATCGATAGCTTTATAAGGTCCGACCTGAAAGGTCAAATATTGCGTCCTGTAATACGTGGAGGGATTACTTACACTTTTAACCGATTCTACCCAGTATTGTACGCCTTTCCATTCGCCATCATAGTTGATGGCTCGCATGGTGTCTAACTGGCCTCCCGTCTTTCTTATATCCTTTATGAACGACTCTACTTTTGGGTAAGTAGAGTCAAACATATATTTTACTGAGTTTTCAGGTATTTCAGGGACTCTAGAAGTAGGCGGCAGGTCCTTTGCCCCCTCATATTTTGGATTATAAGGCCCGTTAAACATATCGTATTTGGCCGCTAAGGCTACTGGTACAAAAATACCAGTAGCCATAAAACATGCTAACAAAATTATCGCTATTGTTTTATTTTTAAGCATTGTTTACCTCCCATTAGATTTCTCTTTCAAAAACAGGGTTCCCATCAATATACTCATCACCGTTTATAAATACCCTAGTAAATTTCCCCTTCTCATAGTTTCCTGATATTTCCACAGGGATTGTCACCCTATTGCTTTTTTCATAATAGGTTAAATAACCCCTGATGTTATATCTGCCGGTGAAACTGATATAGGCAAGGTCCTCAGAAGTCACAAATGTTTCTCCAGATTTAATTATGCCGGTATCAGTGAGTCCCAAAGCAATTTCTTTGTCCTGTGCGCTAATATTATCGAACCTTCTCGATTCTGAACTGATTCTCTCTTGTACCTCCCAAAAACTCTCGTCATATTCTGCCTGTAGTTCGGCAACCTGTTCGGGAGTTGCCTGTACAATTCCGCCCCGCTGTATAGGTTCCAAATTACCGTCGGTACCGATACTTACCGTATAACTTGCCGGGTCCCAACCTACCTTTGCGCCAAATGCTTCTGCTACAAACCTAATCGGAAATGCTGTACGACTATTAACGATTACTGGTGCAGTATCCATAGTCTTTGTTGAACCGTTTACAGTATAATCCTTGCTGCCAATCGTGAATACAGCTTTTACTCCATCTTTCTCAATAATTGCCTGTCGTTTTACTTCATCCCATCCAACTGCGCAACCCATAGCTTCCATTGGTGCTCTTACCGGTACCATAGTTCGGCTGTCCGCATTAATGTACGGTTTCTGGTCAGGGAATTGTACTGCCTTTCCATTAATGATTACATTAATGTTCTGTGCTGCCTGAGTAACAGCTGGCACCCCAACTGCCAGACAAATCGTCAACATAATAATTGAAATAAAAAACTTTTTAAACATGTCATTACCTCCTTTAAATTTCCCAAATTCCAATTTGAATTTTAAAAAAACCTTTATATAATTAATAACAATCCTTTGTAATTTTACCATGTAATTTGCTCCCATAAATACTAATAATTAATTAGATGCGGGGTTGATGTCAACTTAACAAGTTGACATCAACCCCGCCCCCCTTTGTTAATTTATGGAACTTATTGGCTTATATTTCCTGATTGCCTTTCTGTTTACAAACTGCAGATTAGCAATATGAGGATTTTGCATAATTAATATTTATTCAATATTGGCAGAATGACAGGGGGATTAGGTTGTTCTTAACCTGGAATAAAGTTTTGTTACATAATCATCGGCATTTTTGACTAATATATTTCTGCATGTTAGTATATAAATACAAAAGGAGTTACCGCTTGTGGGAAGGCGGTAGGTCCTGAAATGCTTTAGACCGCCTTACACAAAGGCGGTCTAGTTATTTTCTATGCAGTATACACAAGGTAATAACTCCTATGATTACTAAGCAGAACTGAAACAATTCGTTATATGTAATCATAAGTATCACCCCCCTTGCCGGGAAGTGACCAACCGCCTAACGGTAACTCCTATCATATTTTAACATAGAACATAAGTTCTGAATATACACGAGGTTTATTTATTAATTTCGA
>Ga0209509_1000220_pt1 | contig 60926 bp, 67 predicted proteins | sample BioC13SIPDNA_FD_185743 | JGI IMG/M metagenome (GOLD analysis project Ga0209509, IMG submission 185743) | Anaerobic biogas reactor microbial communites from Washington, USA - Biogas_R1_A C13 SIP DNA (SPAdes) (version 2) | ecosystem: Engineered > Bioreactor > Anaerobic > Unclassified | place...
GACGTCTTGCACCCGGCGTGCTCTTCGATGATGCGTTCGATTAGGGCCTCGGGAGCGAAACGCACCTCGTCTGCCGGGGCGAACTCGAAGGCTCTGTCAGCCGATCGGCGCTTTCCTTCGAGGTATGCCCGCAGGTCGCCGTCGGGGGACAGTTGTCCATCTACATGCACCCGGCCCGTCCTCCATTAACAGAATCAATCGTGGTGATTCATCGGTTGCAGAGTACTTGGCTCAGCAGACTGAAGCGTTCACGGTTTGATGCCGCTGTCATGGTGGGTTACGCGCCCTTCTGGGTGGACGCGCGGGTGGTGTAGTGAGCGGCTTCGAACTCGATGGGTGGAACCATACCGAGGGTGCCGTGGAGGCGCTCGTGGTTGTACCAGGTGACCCAGGCAGCGGTCGCGTGCTCGACGTCGGCCAGGGACCTGTAGGGGCCGTCGTGGAAGACGTCGGTCTCGATGCACTCGCTCTTGTACAGGCCCATGTTCGTCTCGGCGAGGGCGTTATCGTACGCGTCAGCGACGGTGCCGATCGAGGGCAGGATGCCCTCGGTGAGCAGGTGCTCGGTGAGCCGGATCGAGGTGTACTGCGAGCCCGCGTCGGAGTGATGGATCAGCCGGTCCCGCACGAGCGGGCGGCCTTCCCGGGCGCGGGTCGCGGTTGCCATGCGCACAGCGTCCATCACCAGGTCGGTGCTCTTGGCCGTCGCGGCCGACCAGGAAACGATCCGGTGCGAGAAGCAGTCGATCACGAACGCCACATACACCCACCCGGCATGGGAGTGCACGTAGGTGAAGTCGGTGACCCACTTCAGGTTCGGCTCGGGCGCGGTGAAGTCACGCCCGAGCAGGTCCCCGGCGCGGCGCCCGTCACCGGGGTCGACGCGCTGCCTCTTCCGTCTCGCGCGGCGAATCCCGTTGTGCCGCAACAGGGTCATCGCTCGGTGAGTCCGCCGCGGCGAGGCCAGCTGGACCACCCCGTCCAGGTCGACCGGCTGCCCGAGACGGGCCAGCAGCGCGGTCATCTTCCGCCGCCCGTACAGCCCTTCCGGACGCAGCCGGAACGAGCCGCTGGCGACGTCCCACCGGTAGGCCAGGGCGTGGATCGTGTTCATCAGGTACGCCATCGCCACCAGCCCCGCGGACAGGCCCGCGTAGCCGGCCCGATGAGCCCGATAGGTGCGCGCGGCGACCTGCAGGCCCTGCTCACGCAGCACCCGACAGACCGACTCGACCGAGCGCCCCATAGCCTCCTGGGACCGGATGAAGTCCATGATCAACGGTTGCGGGGGTCGAGCTCCCCCGCAAAGAAAGTCGCTGCCGCGCGAAGCACGGCGTTGTCCTCCTCGAGGCGGCGCACCTTGGCCCGCAGGACCTTGATCTCCTCACGCTCCGCCGGCGTCGAGACACCCGCGGCACCGTCCTGCTGCCCCTGGCGGACCCAGCCGCGGACCGTGTCCTTCGGCAGGCCCAGCCGCGCCGAGACCGCGGCACACGCCGCCGTCACCGACGCGTACTCACTCGCCTGCTCATGGAACATCCGGACCGCACGCTCTCGCGTCGCAGCGTCATACTTCTTCGGCATACCAACATCCTCCTTGGTGGGAAACGATGCGGCATCAAACCGTGAACGCTTCAGAAGCGACTTCAGGTTCCTATCTCCGTTCATCGAGCGACTCACGAGATTGATTGAGAGTCGGGCGGTCGTAGATGGGGAGGGCCAAGAGGGGAGGCGCTATCTTGCTTGGAGCAACGTTCTCGATCGAGAGGTGGTCATGGCGGAGGAGAACTGGCATCAGGCGAGACTGATCCCTACGTCCGGCATCAGTGGCGCTGAAGAGCAGGAGCGTCGGGCGACATCCGCGCTGCTTGCGGTGATGTCGTCGGTGCGGGAGTTTGGCCGCGGCCTGACTCAACCGTTGGGGGCACCCGCGGGCACGGTTGAGACGTACATCGAAGTCCCACTCAGCCTTGGCGACCGAAAGCTCTTCCCTGACGGCCTGATTCGCGTCCGCCGTGGTTCTCGTGCCTGGACAGCACTCGTGGAGGTCAAGACTGGGAAGAACGCGCTATCCGCTGAACAGATCGAGAACTACTTGGACATCGCCAAAGAGCAGGGCTTCGACGCAGTGCTGACGATCTCTAACGAGATCCCATCTATCGCGGGCCATCATCCGACCAAGTTGGACAAGCGGAAGCTGCGGAAGGTCGCAGTGCATCATCTCTCCTGGTCTCAGATCCTCTGCGAAGCAGTGATGCAGAAGGAGCATCGTGGCGTTGCCGACCCTGACCAGGCGTGGATCCTGGGGGAACTGATCCGCTACCTGGAGCATCCGCGTTCGGGAGCGCTCGAGTTTGACGACATGGGTGACTCCTGGGTGCCTGTTCGGCAGGCAGTTGCGAGTGGAATTCTGCGGGCAACCGACAAGACCGCGCCAGAAGTCGCAGCCCGCTGGGACGCGCTCCTACGCTTCGCCAGCCTCCAACTAGGAAGAAAGCTGGGCGAGGAGGTCGTGCCAGTCCTGTCGAAGAAGGAGTTAGCCGAGCCAGTCCTGCGATCGCAGGCCCTCGTATCCTCTCTAGCCGCGGAGGGGAAGCTGTCCGGATCAATCCGCATTCCTCACGCAATAGGCCCGATCGCCGTGACCGCTGACCTGAGAGCCGGGCAGATCATCTGCCATGTCGATATTGATGCCCCGCGGGAAGGGAGACCGACGACCCGTGTGAAGTGGCTCCTGCGGCAAATCGCTGACGCTCCTGAATCCACTCGAATTGAGGCCTTCCACGCGCGTACTCGCGGTGCTGGCACCGCAGAACTACTTCGCGATGTCAGGGAGAACCCACTCCTACTCGTAGGGGATGCGACCAAGGAACTTCGCACCTTCCGGGTGGCCGCATCAAGTCCGCTAGGCACCAAGCGAGGTCGGGGTCGCGGCTCCTTTATCGACAGCGTCAATGACGCCATCAACGCCTTCTACGCCGATGTCGTGCAGCACCTAAAGGCCTGGCGACCTGCCCCACCACAACTCCGGACACTCCCGCCCCAAGAGGAAAAGGATCCAAGACTGACCTCCACAGCGCTCTCCTCTCAAGACGGGCCGGAGCCTGCCGGTGGTGCGGCGACGGAGGGCAACGACTCCTGACGAGCATCAGACAGTCGCTGATGTTGCAGTTCGGAATCGACCGTGTGAACCCGTCAGCTCCGATCCGGCTCAGTAGTCCTCATCGATCGGTTGAGGCTGCGCCTCCTCTGGTCAGAGTGAGCGGTACGCCCGCGCTTCCGCGGCCCGGGCCGCGAGCTCCGAGTCCGGCGGGTACGTGACCTCCTCGAGCACCAGCCCGTGCGGCGGCATGACCTTCACCCGTGGGTCCCGCACGCGCGCGGTGAGTACCTCGGCGGGGAAGTCGACCGGCTCGCGCCCCTCCCCTACGGGCACGACCGCGCCGACCAGGGAGCGGACCATGCTGTGGCAGAACGCATCTGCGACGACGGTGGCTTCGAGGATGCCGGGACCCACCCGCGTCCAGTCGTACTGGAGCAGGCTGCGGACCGTGCTGGCTCCCTCGCGCCGCCGGCAGAATGCCGCGAAGTCGTGCAGTCCGGTGAGCCGACCTGATGCCTCCCCCATCAGAACCTCGCCGAGGGCCCGGGGGTGCACGACCGTCTCGCGCACCCGCAACGGGTCGAGGTAGGCCGGGTTGTCGCAGATGACGTAGCGGTACCGGCGGGACAGCGCCGAGAAGCGGGCGTCGAACCCCTCGGGTGCGATCGTCACCGAGCGCACCGTGACGTCCGACGGAAGCAACGAGCGCAGACGCTTGGCCAGCGCCGCCTCCGGGGTGCGGTCGCTGCGGCCCGGGAGTGCCGCATACAGCTCGTCGGGGAGGTCGACGTGGGCGACCTGCCCGCGGGCGTGGACCCCGGCGTCGGTCCGGCCGGCGCAGGTGATGACCACGGGCTCGGGTGAGCGCGTGATCGTCGTGAGGGCCGCTGTCAGCTCGCCCTGGACGGTCCGCAGGCCCGGTTGGCTCGCCCAGCCCGAGAAGTCGGTCCCGTCGTAGCCGAGATCGAGACGCAGGCGGATCATTCGCCAAGCCTATGCGTCCACGTGCTGACTCACGGTTGCCCGACCGACCAGGCTTTCCAAGACTGACCCCATGACTACCCGGATCGATCGCCTGCCCATCCTGGACCTGAGCCGGGCCGACAACCCCGAGACGGCCGAGGAGTTCCGCACCGCCCTGCGGGAGGCGACGATCGAGGTCGGCTTCTTCTACCTCGTCGGGCACGGCATCGGTCCTGACCGGATGGCGCAGATGTTCGACGTCGCGCGGCGCTTCTTCGCCCTGCCTCTGGAGGAGAAGCAGTCGGTCGCCATGCTGGACTCTCCGGCCTTCCACGGCTGGACGCGGCTCGGCGGTGAGCTCACGCAGGGCAAGGTGGACTGGCGCGAGCAGATCGACATCGGCCCGGAACGCCCCCAGGGGCAGGCCACCGAGGACGAGCCGTGGCGGGTCCTGGACGGACCGAACTCGTGGCCGGCCTCGCTGCCCGAGCTGCGGTATGCGACAAGTGCCTGGGTCGAGGACCTCACCGAGGTGGGCCGCCGGCTGCTGCGCCAGTGGGCGCTGGCTCTCGGCCAGGAGCCGGACGTGTTCGACGCCGCGTTCGCCAAGGATCCGTCACCACTGCTCAAGCTCGTGCGCTACCCGGCGGTGGACAACCCCAGCCCGCAGGGCGAGCAGGGAGTCGGCGCGCACAAGGATCCCGGTGTGCTGACTCTGCTGCTCCTCGAGGAGGGGTCCACCGGCCTCCAGGTCGCCCACGACGGCGGATGGATCGAGGCCGATCCGGTGCCGGGCGCGTTCGTCGTGAACATCGGCGAGATGCTCGAGATCGCGACGAACGGCCTACTCACCGCGACCGACCACCGTGTCCTCTCACCGGCCGCTGGGACCGAGCGCATCTCCATCCCGTTCTTCCTCAACCCGGCGCTCGGCGAGCGGCTGCCGGTGCTCGAGCTGCCACCGGACCTCGCCGAGCGGGCCCGCGGCGTGACCCAGGACGAGCGCAACATCCTGCACGCCACCTTCGGCGCGAACATGCTCAAGGCGCGACTGCGTGCCCACCCGGACGTCGCCGCTCGCCACCACCCACAGCTCGTGGGGTAGGCCGGAGCCACACCGACCTGCCGCCAGGAGCGCGCGCCGCCCCGCACAGACCGAAGACCCCCACCCGACGATGTCGGGCGGGGGTCTTCGGTGTTCAGCGTCGGTCGACGTAGATCAGGCGTCGTCCTCGACCTGCTGCTTCTCGGCGCCACCGGCAGGCTTGAAGCCGGCCTTCTCGGCGTCCTCGGCAGAGGCGAACCAGAACTCGGCCTCGGTCGCGTCGTACCACTGCGAGCCGGGGACGTGGTACAGGCCGCTGTTGGCGTTGCCCTTGACCTCGTACCCCTCCGGTGCGGAGCCGTCCTCGTTGGAGGCAACGGCACCCTCCGGCAGCTCGAGCGCACCGGCAGGAGCGGTCGCGGCCTCCTCGGTCGCGTGGTCGTCGAGCGTGAGCTCCTCGACCTCGGCGGCGTCGTCGGCCTTCTTGGTCTCGGCCATCTTGCTGTCGGCCTTCTTGCTGTCCTTGGCTGCGCGCTTGGTCGCCGCCTCAGCCTCCTTGACGGTGGCCTTCTTCGCGACGGGCTCGCGGACGAGCTCGATGACGGCCATGGGGGCGTTGTCGCCCTTGCGCGGCGCGATCTTGGTGATCCGGGTGTAGCCACCCTGACGCTCGGCCATGTCGGGCGCGATCTCGACGAAGAGGCGGTGCACGACACCCTTGTCGCGGATGACGGTCATCACCCGACGGCGGGCGTGCAGGTCACCGCGCTTTGCGAAGGTGATCATGCGCTCGGCCAGCGGACGAACGCGCTTGGCCTTGGCCTCGGTGGTCGTGATCGAGTCGTGCTCGAAGAGCGCGGTCGCCAGGTTGGCCAGCATGAGGCGCTCGTGCGCCGGGCCACCGCCGAGCCGAGGACCCTTGGTAGGGGTAGGCATTGAAGTTGCTCCTTAGTGCAGGGGGTCTCAGTACTGCTCGTCCTCGGCGAAGGACACGCCCTCGGCCTCGGGGTCGACCTCGAAGTCCTCGAAGTCGTCGTCATAGCCGGCCAGGGCCGTGCTCGGGTCGAATCCGGGAGGGCTGTCCTTCAGGCCCAGGCCCATGGCGACGAGCTTGGCCTTGACCTCGTCGATCGACTTCGCGCCGAAGTTGCGGATGTCGAGCAGGTCGGCCTCGCTGCGGGAGACGAGCTCGCCGACCGTGTGGATGCCCTCACGCTTGAGGCAGTTGTACGACCGCACGGTGAGGTCGAGGTCCTCGATCGGCAGGGCCAGGTCGGCAGCCAGCGCGGCGTCGGTCGGCGAGGGGCCCATGTCGATGCCCTCGGCCTCGACGTTGAGCTCGCGGACCAGGCCGAAGAGCTCGACGAGGGTCTTGCCGGCGGATGCCATCGCGTCACGCGGCAGCATGCAGTTCTTGGTCTCGACGTCGAGGATGAGCTTGTCGAAGTCGGTGCGCTGCTCGACACGGGTGGCCTCGACGTTGAACTTCACGTTGAGGACGGGGCTGTAGATGGAGTCGACGGGGATCCGCCCGATCTCCTGGTCGCCGGACTTGTTCTGGGCAGCGGAGACGTAGCCACGACCGCGCTCGACAGTGAGCTCCATCTCGATGGTGCCCTTGTCGTTGAGGGTCGCGATGTGCAGGTCGGGGTTGTGCACCTCGACGCCCGCGGGCGGCGCGATGTCCGCAGCGGTGACGGCGCCGGCGCCCTGCTTGCGCAGGTACATGACGACCGGCTCGTCGTGCTCGGAGGAGACGACCAGACCCTTGAGGTTCAGGATGATCTCGGTGACGTCCTCCTTGACCCCGGGGATCGTGGAGAACTCGTGGAGCACGCCGTCGATGCGGATGCTCGTCACGGCGGCGCCGGGGATGCTCGAGAGGAGCGTGCGGCGCAGGGAGTTGCCGAGGGTGTATCCGAAGCCGGGCTCGAGCGGCTCGAGCACGAACCGCGAGCGGTACTCGGAGATGACCTCTTCACTCAGGGTGGGGCGCTGTGCGATAAGCACTGGATTCTTCCTTCCCGCGACCGACCGCTATATGACGGTCGCGCACGCCGGCCACGCGGGGCCGGCAAGGTGAGGGCAGCTCGGTCCGTGCCCTCACCGCGGTCGGCGGCCCGGTGCCCCTGCCGCTCACGCGAGGTGAGGGCAGGGGCGCACCGGGCGGCGGACCGACGGGTGCTAGATCTTCGAGTAGAACTCGACGATGAGCTGCTCGCTGAGGACCGTGTCGATCTGGGCCCGGGTCGGCAGCTGGTGGATGAGGATCTGGAGGGAGTCCGGGCTGACGTGCATCCACGCCGGGACCGGACGCTCACCGAAGGTCTGGCGTGCGAGCTCGAACGGGAACGTCTTCACGCTCTGCTTGCGGACCGTGATGATGTCGTACTGCTCCACCCGGTAGGACGGAACGTCGACGCGCACACCGTTGACCTCGAAGTGACCGTGCGAGACGAGCTGACGCGCGTGACGACGGGTCCGGGCCAGGCCGGCGCGGTAGATGACGTTGTCCAGGCGGGACTCCAGGATCGTCAGCAGGTTCTCACCGGTCTTGCCGGGGCGGTTGGCCGCCTCCTTGTAGTACCGACGGAACTGCTTCTCCATGACGCCGTATGCGAAGCGCGCCTTCTGCTTCTCCTGCAGCTGGGTGAGGTACTCCTTCTCCTGGATCCGCCGACGGCCGTGCTGGCCGGGCGGGAAGGGACGGAGCTCGTAGTTCTTGTCGCCGCCGACGAGGTCGGTCTTGAGGCGACGCGACTTCTTCGTGATGGGGCCTGTGTAACGGGCCATTGTCTAAGTCTTCCTTCTCGAGTCTTCGAAACCGGGGCGCGTCAGACGCGACGGCGCTTCGGCGGGCGGACACCGTTGTGCGGGGACGGCGTGACGTCGGCGATGGAGCCGACCTCGAGGCCTGCCGCGGTGAGGGAACGGATCGCGGTCTCACGACCGGAGCCGGGGCCCTTGACGAAGACGTCGACCTTGCGCATGCCGTGCTCGATGGCGCGGCGGGCAGCAGCCTCGGCAGCCATCTGGGCGGCGTACGGGGTGGACTTGCGCGAGCCCTTGAAGCCGACCTGGCCGGCGGAGGCCCATGAGATCACCGCACCGGTGGGGTCGGTGATCGAGATGATCGTGTTGTTGAACGTGCTCTTGATGTGGGCCTGGCCCGCAACGACGTTCTTCTTCTCCTTGCGGCGCACCTTCTTGGCGCCGGCCTGACGGCCCTTGGGAGGCATTACTTACCAACCTTCTTCTTGCCGGCGACGGTGCGCTTCGGACCCTTGCGGGTACGGGCGTTGGTCTTGGTGCGCTGTCCACGCACGGGCAGGCCGCGACGGTGCCGCAGACCTTCGTAGCTGCCGATCTCGACCTTGCGACGGATGTCGGCCTGGACCTCACGGCGCAGGTCACCCTCGACCTTGAGGTTCTCCTCGATCCAGTCACGAAGCGCGACGAGCTGCTCGTCGACGAGGTCCTTGACTCGGGTGTTCGGGTCTACGCCGGTCGCCGCGAGAGCCTTGCTGGCGCTCGTGCGGCCCACGCCGTAGATGTAGGTCAGTGCGATCTCGACGCGCTTCTCGCGCGGCAGATCGACTCCAACGAGACGTGCCATCTGGTGATGGTTCCTTTTCATTCACCCCGGAGGTCTGGTACAGCACCGATCCGGCAGGTCTCCTGTCAGACGGCTCCCGGGCGGGAGCTGCCGGTCCGTCAGGTGCGCGGTTCCCGGCCTCCGGGACCGGGAGTGGCATCCGCACCGGCGAGGCGGTACGGGGGCGGGTGCTGCTTCGTGAGTTATGAAGTTGTCAGTTATGGAGTTGTCGCTATTAAGTTCGGTATTCGGTTGATGAACTTGCCCGAATCAGCGCGAAGCTCTGAGACGTTGGCTGGATCAGCCCTGACGCTGCTTGTGACGCAGGTTCTCGCAGATCACCATGACCCGACCGTGACGGCGGATCACCTTGCACTTGTCACAGATCTTCTTGACGCTCGGCTGAACCTTCATGTGCTTGTCGCCTTGCTCGTCGATCTGTCCCGCACGCGAGGAGTCGACGTGCGGGTTCTACTTTGGGATGTACTACCGGTAGCGGAAGACGATCCGACCACGAGACAGGTCGTACGGGCTCAGCTCGACGACCACCCGGTCCTCAGGGAGGATCCGGATGTAGTGCTGACGCATCTTGCCCGAGATGTGTGCGAGAACCTTGTGACCGTTGGTCAGCTCCACCCGGAACATTGCGTTCGGGAGTGCCTCAACAATCGTGCCCTCGACCTCGATGACACCGTCCTTCTTGGCCATATCCTCTTTCTGCTCACGTATGAGATTTCGGCTGCCCGGCACAACCCGCCACAGTCCTCGGCCGAATCGGTCGAGTTCCCCGGTGGAATGAACCGGTGCTCTGCGCGGCCCAGGAGGGCACACGACACCGACGGATCAGTCTACGCCAGGTATGCGCTGCTCACGAAATCGCGGGGCCGTCAGTCGAGCGGGGCGAAGGGGGCGCCGACCTCGGCCAGCTTGGCCGCTCCCCCGTCGAGCGCCGTGAGGATCCACAAGCCCTCGCGCATGACCGCCACCGAGTGCTCCCAGTGCGCGGCCCGGGAGCCGTCCAACGTCACGACGGTCCAGTCGTCGGCGAGCACCTCGTTGGCCTGGTCGCCGAGGGTGATCATCGGCTCGATCGCGACCGTCGTCCCCTCGGTGACCATCGGGCCCTTCTCCCGGCAGCGGTAGTTCGGCACCTGGGGGTCCATGTGCATGGCGGTGCCGATCCCGTGGCCGACGTAGTCCTCGACGATGCCGTAGACGCGGTCGTGCTCGTTGCCGGAGGCGATGATCGAGTCCTCGACCGCGGCGCCGACCTCGTAGAGGGAGCGGTCCACGGTGAGGGCGGCGATGCCGGCATAGAGCGCCTTCTCCGTCGCGTCGATGAGCTCGAGGTCCTCGGCCCGTCCGGCCTCCCGGCCACCCACGATCGTGGAGATGGCCGCGTCGCCGTGCCAGCCCTCGAGGATGGCGCCACAGTCGATGGAGATGAGGTCACCCTCGGCGAGGACCCGCGGGCCCGGGATACCGTGGACGATCTCCTCGTTGACGCTCGTGCAGATCGTGCCGGTGAAGCCGTGGTAGCCGAGGAAGGACGGCACCGCGCCGAGGCTGCGGATGTGCTCCTCGGCGATGGCGTCGAGCTCCTTCGTCGTCACACCGGGGACAGCGTGCTGCTGGAGCAGCTCCAGGGTCCGGGCGACGACGAGACCGGCTCCGCGCATGAGGCGCAGCTGGTCCGGGGTCTTACCGACGATGCGCTCGCGGCGGAAGAAGTTCATGGTGGTGCAACCAGTGCTGATACAGCGGAGGCGGCGGCTCAGGCCAGCGCGGCGACGACGCGCTCGGTGACCGCGTCGATCTCGCCCAGGCCGTCGACGCGCACGAGGAGGCCGCGCTCGGCGTAGGCCTTCGACAGCGGCTCGGTCTCGCGGTGGTAGATCGCGAGCCGCTCGCGGATGACCTCCTCGGTGTCATCGGCCCGGCCCTCGATCTGCGCGCGGTTGAGGAGCCGCTCGACGACGACGTCCTCGTCGACGACCAGCTCGAGCACCCGCTCGAGGGTCTTGCCGGCCTTGGCGAGCATGGCGTCGAGCGCCTCCACCTGAGCGGTGGTGCGGGGGTAGCCGTCGAGGAGGAACCCGTCCTGGCAGTCCTCCTTCTGGAGCCGGTCCTCGACGATCGCGTTGGTGATGTCGTCGGAGACGTAGCCACCCGAGGCGAGGATGTCCTTCACCTGCTTGCCGAGCTCGGTCTCGTTCTTGATGTTGGCGCGGAAGATGTCGCCGGTCGAGATCGCGGGGATGCCGAAGTGCTCGGCGATACGAGCGGCCTGGGTGCCCTTACCGGCACCGGGAGGACCGAGGATGATCATTCGCATGGCTACTTGAGGAACCCTTCGTAGTGGCGCTGCTGGAGCTGGGACTCGATCTGCTTGAGCGTCTCCAGACCCACACCGACGATGATGAGGATCGAGGTGCCGCCGAACGGGAAGTTCTGGTCGGCATTGATGACCCGCAGTGCGATGAGCGGGATGAGCGCGATGAGGCCCAGGTAGATCGCACCGGGCACCGTGATGCGGTTGATGACGTAGGCCAGGTACTGCGCTGTGGGTCGCCCAGCACGGATCCCCGGGATGAAGCCGCCGTAGCGCTTCATGTTGTCGGCCACCTCGGTGGGGTTGAAGGTGATCGAGACGTAGAAGAAGGTGAAGAAGATCGTGAGCGCGACGAAGGTCAGCATGTAGACGGGGTGCGAGCCCTCCCCGCCGAAGTAGCGGTTGACGAACTGGACCCACTGCGGCGGGTCGACACCCAGAGCGGGCGTGTTGAACTGGGCGATCATGACGGGGAGCATGATCAGCGAGCTCGAGAAGATCACCGGGATGACGCCGGCCATGTTGACCTTGAGCGGGATGTACGTGGAGGTACCGCCGTACATCTGGCGGCCGACCATACGCTTCGCGTACTGGACGGGTATGCGCCGCTGGCTCTGCTCGACGAAGACGACGAGGGCAATGATGAGGAAGCCGACGCCGATGACCGCGAGGAAGATGTCCCAGCCGCTGTCCTCCTTGATCCGCCACAGCGAGGTGGGGAAGTAGGCGGCGATCGAGGTGAAGATGAGCACGGACATCCCGTTGCCCACACCCTTGTCGGTGATGAGCTCGCCGAGCCACATGATCAGGCCGGTCCCGGCCGTCATGGTGAGCACCATGATGAGGATCGTCACCATGGAGTCATCCACGAGGATGTTCGTACAGCCTGGGTTCCCGAAGAGCTGGGAGGGGTTGCGCGCGAACGTGATGAGGGTGGCCGACTGGAGAACAGCCAGCGCGATGGTCAGATACCGCGTGTACTGCGTCATCTTGGCCTGACCCGCCTGCCCCTCCTTCTTCAGCTCCTCGAAGCGCGGGATCACGACCGTGAGCAGCTGCGTGATGATGCTCGCCGTGATGTAGGGCATGATCCCGAGCGCGAAGATCGAGATGTTGAGCATGGCCCCACCACTGAAGAGGTTGGCCAGGCCGAGGAACCCGGAGGACGTGTTCGCGCCGGCGACGCACTGCTCAACGAGGGTGTAGCTCACTCCCGGTGTCGGCACGAAGGTGCCGAGCCGGTAGAGCGCGATGATGCCCAAGGTGAAGAGCAGCTTTCGGCGCAGGTCGGGCGTCTTGAATGCCCGCGCGAATGCTGAGAGCACCTAGTCCTCCAGATGTCGAAGAGAGCGGGACGTCCCGTGGGAGCCCCTCGTCGAGAGCCTACTGGCTCGGGTCGAGCGTACGTGTCGGCCGGTCAGCGACCAAACGATCGCGGGATGACCGGCCATACGCCCGATGCCGCAGCGCGACTGCGTCGGCGCTGCGGCATCGGGCGGGAAACCGGACGGGAAGCGTCACGCAGTGGTGACGGAGCCGCCGGCGGCTTCGATCTTGTCCCTGGCCGAGCCGGAGACGGCGTCGGCGCTCAGGTTGACCTTGACGGTGATCTCGCCGGTGCCGAGGACCTTCACCGGGGCCCCCTTGCGGACGGCACCCTTGGCAACGAGGTCCTCGACCGTGACGTCCCCACCCTCGGGGAACAGCGAGCTGATCTTGTCGAGGTTGACGACCTGGTACGTGGTCTTGAACGGGTTCTTGAAGCCACGCAGCTTCGGCAGACGCATGTGGATCGGGGTCGATCCACCCTCGAAGCTCGGCCTCACCTGGTAGCGCGCCTTGGTGCCCTTGGTACCGCGGCCCGCGGTCTTGCCCTTGGAGCCCTCACCACGACCGACTCGGGTCTTGGGGGTCTTCGCTCCCGGGGCGGGACGCAGGTGGTGGACCTTCAGCGCAGCGGTCTTCCCGCTGTTGCTGGTCTCAGCCATGATTACTCGACCTCCTCGACCGTGACCAGGTGGGTCACGGTCCTGACCATCCCGCGGATCTCGGGACGGTCCTCCTTGACGACGGTGTCGCCAATGCGCTTCAGACCGAGGCTGCGCAGCGTGTCACGCTGGTTCTGCTTGCCACCGATCTCGGAACGGATCTGGGTCACCTTCAGGCGTGCCACGTCAGACACCTGCCTTCTGGTTCTGAGCGGCCTCGGCACGTCCGGCAGCCTGGGCGCGGAGCATGGCGGCGGGAGCCACCTCGTCCAGCGCCTTGCCACGACGGGCGGCAACGGCCTCCGGCCGCTCGAGGCTGCGCAGCGCAGCCACGGTCGCGTGCACGATGTTGATCGCGTTCTGCGAGCCGAGCGACTTCGAGAGCACGTCGTGCACGCCGGCGCACTCGAGCACCGCACGCACCGGGCCACCGGCGATGACACCGGTACCGGGGGATGCGGGCCGGAGCATGACGACACCGGCGGCGGCCTCACCCTGGACGGGGTGCGGGATGGTGCCCTGGATCCGGGGAACCTTGAAGAACTGCTTCTTGGCCTCCTCGACACCCTTGGCGATCGCCGCGGGCACCTCCTTGGCCTTGCCGTAGCCCACGCCCACCGTGCCGTCACCGTCGCCGACGACGACAAGAGCGGTGAAGCTGAACCGGCGGCCACCCTTGACGACCTTCGCGACCCGGTTGATGGTCACGACGCGCTCAAGGTAGGCGTTCTTCTCGGTGGTGTCGCGACGGTTGCTGTCACGACGGTCACGGTCACCGCGACGGTCCGAACGCTCGCCACGCTCGCCACCAGCGGCACCTGTGCCTCGACGCTGGGGTCCTGGCATCAGATGTTCCTCATCTCATTGTTCATGTGGTTCACAGTGGTTCCGTCCTCAGAGGGCGAGCCCGCCCTCGCGGGCGCCCTCGGCGATGGCAGCGACGCGGCCGTGGTACTTGTTGCCGGCGCGGTCGAAGACGACTGCCTCGACGCCGGCGGACTTGGCCCGCTCAGCGAGGAGCTCGCCGACCTTCTTGGCCTTCGCGGTCTTGTCACCGTCGAAGGAACGCAGATCGGCCTCCATCGTCGAGGCGGACACGAGGGTCCGACCGACGGTGTCGTCGACGATCTGGGCGTAGATGTGCCGGCTCGAGCGGGACACGACGAGACGGGGACGCTCGGTCGTTCCGGAGAGACGCTTGCGGACGCGCAGGTGGCGGCGGCCGCGCGCGGCCACCTTGCCCTTGGCGCGCTTGACGATCATCGCCATGGCTTACTTACCAGCCTTTCCAACCTTGCGACGGATGTGCTCGCCCGCGTAGCGGATGCCCTTGGCCTTGTAGGGGTCGGGCTTGCGCAGCTTGCGGATGTTCGCAGCCACCTCGCCGACGAGCTGCTTGTCGATGCCCTGGACCGAGAAGCGGGTCGGGGTCTCCACCACGAAGGTGATCCCTGCCGGGGGCTCGACGGTGATCGGGTGCGAGTAGCCGAGCGCGAACTCGAGGTTGCTGCCCTTGGCGACCACGCGGTAACCCGTGCCGTGGATCTCGAGCTTCTTCTCGTAGCCCTCGGTCACACCGAGCACCATGTTGTTGATCAGGGTGCGGGTCAGACCGTGCAGCGAGCGTGAGTTGCGCTCGTCGTCCGGGCGGGCGACCTCCAGGACGGCGTCGCCCTGGCTCACGGTGATCGGGGTGGCCACGACGTGCGAGAGCTCACCCTTGGGGCCCTTCACCGAGACGGTCTGGCCGTCGATCCTGACGTCGACGCCAGCGGGGATGGCGACAGGGAGTCGTCCAATACGCGACATGTCGAATGCCCCCTTACCAGATGTAGGCGAGGACTTCCCCGCCAACACCCTTTTGGGCCGCCTGCTTGTCCGTGAGGAGACCAGACGACGTGGAAATGATGGCAATGCCGAGACCACCGAGCACCTTGGGCAGGTTGGTGGACTTGGCGTAGACGCGCAGACCGGGCTTGGACACCCGGCGCACGCCGGCGATCGAGCGCTCGCGGTTCGGGCCGTACTTCAGGCTGATCGTGAGGGTCTTGCCGACCTCGGCATCCTCCACGGACCAGCCGCCGATGTAACCCTCGGCCTCGAGGATCTCCGCGATGTGCGACTTCAGCTTCGAGAACGGCATGGAGACGTCGTCCTTCTGCGCCGAGTTGGCGTTCCGGACGCGGGTCAGCATGTCCGCGATCGGGTCAGTCATTGTCATTGGGCTTCTCCGCCCCTTCTCACCGTGGTTTCCCTTCCGCGCTTGTGATCGCGGTCCGGACCTTCGATGTAGATGGAATTCTTTTCGTTGATGGGGTTCTGGGCTGACGGCCTGGTGGGGCTACCAGCTGGACTTCGTAACGCCGGGCAGCTCACCGCGGTGGGCCATCTCGCGCAGGCAGATCCGGCACAGGCCGAACTTGCGGTACACCGAGTGGGGACGCCCGCAGCGCTGGCACCGGGTGTAGCCCCGAACCTTGAACTTCGGCGTCTTGGCGGCCTTGTTCTTCAGAGCAGTCTTTGCCATGAGATCAGTTCTCCTTGAACGGGAAGCCCAGCGCCTTCAGCAGCGCGCGGCCCTCGTCGTCGTTGGTGGCCGTCGTGACGACGGTGATGTCCATGCCCCGGACACGGTCGATCTTGTCCTGGTCGATCTCGTGGAACATCGACTGCTCCGTCAGACCGAAGGTGTAGTTGCCCAAGCCGTCGAACTGCCGCGGCGAGAGGCCACGGAAGTCGCGGATACGCGGGAGCGCAACCGTCACGAGACGGTCGAGGAACTCCCACATCCGGTCGCCGCGCAGCGTGACGTGGGCGCCGATCGGCATCCCCTCGCGCAGCTTGAACTGGGCGATCGACTTGCGTGCCTTGGTCACCAGAGGCTTCTGGCCGGTGATGGCGGTGAGGTCACGGATAGCGCCCTCGATGAGCTTGCTGTCCCGGGCCGCCTCGCCGACGCCCATGTTCACGACGACCTTGACGACGCCGGGGACCTGCATCGGGTTGGTGTAGCCGAACTGGCTGCTCAGCGACTCCCGGATCTGCTCCCGGTAGCGGGTCTTGAGGCGGGGTGCCGTGGTTGCAGTGGTGGTCTCAGTCATCCTCGTCACAGGTCCTTACCCGAGCGCACACCGACGCGGGTGCGGCTGGTCTTGGTGCGACCGCCGCGCTCGACGGTCTCGACCTTGGTCTTGATACGGGTGGGCTTCTTGTCCTCGGGGTCGACGACGGCCACGTTGCTCACGTGGATCGAGGACTCCTGGACGACCAGGCCACCGGTACGCGAGCCTCGATCGGTGCCGGCCTTGAGGTGGCGGGTCACGCGGTTGACGCCCTCGACGAGGACCCGCTGGGTCTCCGGGAAGACCCCGATGACCTTGCCGGTCAGGCCCTTGTCCTTACCGGTGAGCACCTGGACGGTGTCACCCTTCTTGATCTTCATCTTCGCCTTGCTCTTCGCCATGGCCTACAACACCTCCGGCGCGAGGGAGATGATCTTCATGAAGCGCTTCTCGCGCAGCTCGCGGCCGACGGGGCCGAAGATGCGCGTGCCGCGCGGGTCGCCATCGCCCTTGAGGATGACGGCGGCGTTCTCGTCGAACTTGATGTACGAACCGTCGGCGCGGCGGCGCTCCTTGACGGTGCGCACGATGACTGCCTTGACGACATCGCCCTTCTTGACGTTGCCGCCAGGGATGGCGTCCTTGACCGTGGCGACGATGGTGTCGCCGATGCCCGCGTAGCGGCGGCCGGAGCCACCGAGCACGCGGATGCACAGGAGCTCTTTGGCTCCCGTGTTGTCGGCGACGCGCAGTCGCGACTCTTGCTGGATCACTTCTTATCTCCTACTGTCGTGCCGGTTCTCCTCGCGCTGCGAGGAGCCTTGCCGAACGGCCTGGGGGTGTGGGGGCTATTCCCCACGAGGCATTACTTGGCCTTCTCGAGGATCTCCACCACACGCCAGCGCTTGCTCGCGCTGAGGGGGCGGGTCTCCATGATGAGAACGCGGTCGCCGACGCCGGCGGAGTTCTGCTCGTCGTGGGCCTTGACCCGGTGCGACTTGCGCATGACCTTGCCGTAGAGCGCGTGCTTGACGCGGTCCTCGACCTCGACCACGACGGTCTTGTCCATCTTGTCGCTGACCACGTAGCCCTGACGGGTCTTGCGGTAGTTGCGGGGCTCGGTGTCCGTGCTCACGGTGTCCTTCACGTTCTCAGCCATCACTTGGCCTCAGCCTTCTTGTCGGCCTTGTCAGCCTTCTTGTCGGCCTTGTCAGCCTTCTTGTCGGCCTTGTCAGCCTTCTCGGCCTTGGCCTCGGCCTTCGCCTCAGCCTTGGGGGCGGAGGGAGCGATGCCGATGCCGAGCTCGCGCTCACGCATCTCGGTGTAGATGCGGGCGATGTCCTTGCGGACAGCGCGCAGCCGACCGTGGTTGTCGAGCTGACCCGTGGCGGACTGGAACCGGAGGTTGAACAGCTCCTCCTTCGCCTTGCGCAGCTCGTCGACGAGACGCTCGTCGTCCATGCCACGCAGCTGCTCGGAAACGAGGTCCTTGCTACCAACGGCCATCAGATGTCACCACCTTCACGCTTGACGAAACGGCTCTTCATGGGGAGCTTGTGCATCGCGAGACGCATGGCCTCGCGCGCGGTCTCCTCGCTCACGCCGGAGAGCTCGAACATGACGCGTCCGGGCTTGACGTTGGCGATCCACCACTCCGGGGAACCCTTACCCGAACCCATGCGGGTCTCGGCGGGCTTCTTGGTCAGCGGGCGGTCCGGGTAGATGTTGATCCAGACCTTTCCGCCACGGCGGATGTACCGGGTCATCGCGATACGCGCCGACTCGATCTGACGGTTGGTCACGTACGCCGGCTCGAGGGCCTGGATGCCGTACTCACCGAAGGCGACCTTGGTGCCACCCTTGGCAGCGCCACTCCGACCGGGGTGGTGCTGCTTGCGGTGCTTGACTCGACGAGGAATCAACATCAGTTGTTCTCTCCCTCACTGGGTGCAGCCGCCTCGGCGGCCGGGGCCTGCGCAGCAGCCTCGGCGGGAGCCTGGGTGCGCTCGCCACGGCGGGCACGAGCGGGGCGGTCCGCGCCATCACGACGCGGGCCACGGGACGGGCGGGACGGGGCGGCGGCCTGCTGGGCAGCGAGCTCACGCGCGGTGAGGTCACCCTTGTAGATCCAGACCTTGACGCCGATCCGACCGAAGGTCGTGCGGGCCTCGTAGAAGCCGTAGTCGATGTTCGCGCGGAGGGTGTGCAGCGGCACGCGACCCTCGCGGTAGAACTCGGTGCGGCTCATCTCCGCGCCGCCGAGACGGCCGGAGACCTGGACCCGGATGCCCTTGGCGCCGGCGCGGGTGGCCGACTGCATCCCCTTACGCATCGCGCGACGGAACGAGACACGGGCGGAGAGCTGCTCCGCGATGCCCTGAGCGACGAGCTGGGCATCGATCTCGGGGTTCTTGACCTCGAGGATGTTGAGCTGGACCTGCTTGCCGGTGAGCTTCTCGAGCTCCCCGCGGATGCGGTCCGCCTCCGCGCCGCGCCGGCCGATGACGATACCGGGTCGGGCGGTGTGGATGTCGACGCGGACCCGGTCGCGGGTGCGCTCGATCTCGACGCGGGCGATACCTGCGCGCTCCATGCCCTCGGACATGAGCTTGCGGATCGCGACGTCTTCCTTGACGTAGTCGCGGTAGCGCTGACCCTTCGTGGTCGAGTCAGCGAACCAGCGGCTCCTGTGGTCGGTCGTGATGCCGAGTCGGAAGCCGTGCGGGTTGACCTTCTGTCCCATCAGCGGGTGCCTCCGTTCTTCTTCTCGGCCTGCTTCGGACTGTTCTGGACGACCACGGTGATGTGGCTCGTACGCTTGTTGATGCGCGAGGCGCGACCCTGGGCCCGCGGCCGGAACCGCTTCATGGTCGGGCCCTCGTCGACATACGCCTCGGCGACGACGAGGTCACGCTCGTTGAACGGCGTGGCGTTCTGGTCGGCGAGGAAACGCGCGTTGGCGATGGCGCTCTGCAGCACCTTGCGGACCGGGTCGCTCGCCGCCTGCGGGGCGAACTGCAGCGCGGTGACGGCCTCGACGGCCTGCTTGCCGCGGATCAGGTCGACGACGCGGCGCGCCTTCATCGGCGTGACGCGGACGTGCCGCGCAACGGCGCGAGCTTCCATGGCCTGCTCTTCCTGGGTGACGTTCGGGGTGGCCATCAGCGACGACGTCCCTTCTTGTCGTCCTTGACGTGACCCTTGAAGGTCCGCGTCGGGGCGAACTCGCCGAGCTTGTGGCCGACCATCGCCTCGGTGATGAACACCGGGACGTGCTTGCGGCCGTCGTGGACGGCGATGGTGTGGCCGAGCATGTCCGGGCTGATGACCGAACGGCGCGACCAGGTCTTGATGACGTTCTTCGTGCCCGCTTCGTTCTGAGCGTCCACCTTCTTCTGAAGGTGGTCGTCGATGAAGGGGCCCTTCTTGAGACTACGAGGCATGTGTCCAGGCTCCTATCAGCGCTTCTTGCCAGTACGACGGCGGCGGACGATCATCTTGTCGCTTGCCTTACCGGGCTTACGGGTCCGGCCCTCAGGCTGGCCCCAGGGACTCACCGGGTGACGACCACCCGAGGTCCGACCCTCGCCACCACCGTGCGGGTGGTCGACGGGGTTCATGACGACACCACGGACGGTCGGGCGCTTGCCCTTCCACCGCATACGGCCGGCCTTGCCCCAGTTGATGTTGGCCTGCTCGCTGTTGCCGACCTCGCCGACCGTGGCACGGCAGCGCAGGTCGACGTTGCGGATCTCACCGGAGGGCAGACGCAGCTGGGCGTACGGGCCGTCCTTGGCGACGAGCTGCACACGGACGCCGGCGGAGCGGGCGATCTTCGCGCCACCGCCGGGCCGCAGCTCGACAGCGTGCACGACCGTACCGGTGGGGATGTTGCGCAGCGGCAGGTTGTTGCCGGGCTTGATGTCGGCGGTGGGGCCGTTCTCGATCGGGTCGCCCTGGCGGAGCTTGTTCGGCGCCAGGATGTACCGCTTCTCGCCGTCGGCGTAGTGCAGCAGCGCGATGCGGGCGGTGCGGTTCGGGTCGTACTCGATGTGAGCGACCTTCGCCGGCACGCCGTCCTTGTCAGCGCGACGGAAGTCGATGACGCGGTAGGCGCGCTTGTGGCCACCACCGATGTGACGCGTCGTGATCCGACCGCTGGAGTTGCGGCCGCCGCTCTTGGTGAGCGGGCGCACGAGCGACTTCTCGGGGGTGGAGCGAGTGACCTCGACGAAGTCGGCGACAGAGCTGCCGCGACGACCAGGCGTGGTCGGCTTGTACTTACGGATACCCATGGTTTCTTATCCCTTTGCTGCAGGCGTCAGACGCCCGCACTCCCGAAGATGTCGATCGAACCTTCGCGCAGGGTCACGATGGCGCGCTTGGTGTCCTTGCGCTTGCCCAGCCCGAAACGGGTGCGGCGTGCCTTGCCCGGCCGGTTCATGGTGTGGACGGAGTCGACCTTGACCTTGAAGATCTGCTCGATGGCGATCTTGATCTCGGTCTTGTTGGCCCGCGGGTCGACGATGAAGGTGTACTTCCCCTCGTCGAGCAGACCGTAGGACTTCTCCGAGACGACTGGCGCGATGAGGATGTCGCGAGGGTCCTTGAACGTGGTGAACGAGCTCACTTGGTGTCCTCCGTCTTCGAAGCGGACGTGGCGGAACCGTTGACGAACGCGTCGAAGGCGCCCTTGGTGAACACGATGTCGTCCGCACACAGCACGTCGTAGGTGTTGAGCTGGTCGACCGGCAGGCCGTGGACGTTGTCCAGGTTGCGGATCGACTTCCAGCCGACGAGGTCCGCACGCTCGAGAACCACGAGGAGGTTCTTGCGGTCGGTGATCCCGGCCAGTCCGGCCGCTGCGGCCTTGGTCGAGGGGGTCTCGCCGGAGACGATCCCGTCGACGACGTGGATGCGGCCGTGGCGGGCCCGGTCGGAGAGGGCGCCACGCAGGGCGGCAACCTTCATCTTCTTGGGGGTGCGCTGGCTGTAGTCCCGGGGCTGCGGTCCGTGGACCACGCCACCACCGGTGAACTGCGGCGCACGGATCGAGCCCTGGCGGGCGCGGCCGGTGCCCTTCTGGCGGTAGGGCTTGGTGCCACCACCGCGGACCTCGCCGCGGGACTTGGTCGCGTGGGTGCCCTGACGCGCAGCGGCGAGCTGGGCGGTGACGACCTGGTGGATGAGGGGGACGTTGGTCTGGACGTCGAAGATCTCCGCGGGGAGATCGACGTTCACGACCGTGAGCGTGTCCTTGGTCTTAGCAGTCGTTGCCATGGCTTATCAGGCTCCCTTGGCGGCCGTGCGGAGCAGGACGACGCCGCCGCGGGGACCGGGAACGGCTCCCTTGATCAGCAGCAGGCCCTTCTCGGCGTCCACGGCGTGGATCGTGAGGTTCTGAGTGGTCTGGCGCTCGCCGCCCATGCGACCGGCCATCCGCATCCCCTTGAAGACGCGGCCCGGGGTGGACGCGCCACCGATCGAGCCGGGCTTGCGGTGGTTGCGGTGCGCGCCGTGGCTCGCCGAGACACCCTTGAAGCCGTGCCGCTTCATGACGCCGGCGAAGCCCTTGCCCTTGGTCGTGCCGGTCACGTCGACGGCCTGCCCGGCCTCGAAGATCTCGGCGGTCAGCTCCTGGCCGGGCTCGTAGTCGGCAGCGTCCGCCGTGCGGAGCTCGACGAGGTGGCGGCGCGGGGTCACGCCGGCCTTCTCGAAGTGGCCGGTGAGCGGCTGGTTGACCTTGCGGGGGTCGATGGCGCCGAAGCCGATCTGGACCGCGGAGTACCCGTCGGCCTCCTCGGTGCGGACCTGCGTCACCACGCAGGGACCGGCCTTGACGACGGTGACGGGGACGAGGCGGTTGTCGGCGTCCCAGACCTGGGTCATGCCGAGCTTCTCGCCGAGGAGCCCCTTCAGCGTGCGGGACGTCGTGCTAGTCGTTGCAGTCATCGTGGACCTCAGAGCTTGATCTCGATGTTGACGTCCGCGGGCAGGTCGAGACGCATCAGCGAGTCGACGGCCTTCGGCGTCGGGTCGATGATGTCGATGAGGCGCTTGTGGGTGCGCATCTCGAAGTGCTCGCGGCTGTCCTTGTACTTGTGCGGCGACCGGATGACGCAGAACACGTTCTTCTCCGTCGGCAGCGGCACCGGGCCGACCACGGTCGCGCCGGCACGGGTGACCGTGTCGACGATCTTGCGCGCCGAGCTGTCGATGACCTCGTGGTCATACGACTTCAAGCGGATGCGGATTTTCTGTCCCGCCATCTCTCGTCCGTCTCTCTCTCGCCTTGCTGGTGTGTAGCTGGTCTCTAAACGTCTCTGGTTGCGCTGGCCTAGCGGCCGCTGACCTGCGGTTTCACCGACCCCCGAGGTCGGGTGTGTCGGCATTCTCCGCAGGCGGATGTCCTCGAACCTCGTAGCTCGTACCTAGTCGGAAGGAGTGCCACCCTCGCTGGGGGTCGCGGTGGACATGCCACGGTGAACCCGGCAGCTTCTGCTGTGTCTCGCCGGTGTGTCGCCCCACCTTTGGCTCCGATCCGTGCGGACCGGTGCCCCTAGGGTGGTTCGATTCGTTGGCACCGAGCGAGGCCGACACCGTCGAGGGCGAACCCCAGCGGCGCGCGGCTTGCGCAAGCAACCCCACTAGTCTGCCAGAGCGGCAGCGCAGGTCCAAATCGCGCCGACCCCATCGGCGCCACAGCGAGCGCGGGGAGGCCTCACACGATCGACCACACGATCGACCACCCACTCGACCCCCACTCGACCACGACGTCGAAGCGGTTACCGGATCGTATCGTGAGACGCCCTCTCGGTAAGTTTGCGTTATCTATCCGATAACGCTCAATAATGAAGCCATGGTACTTCCAGGCAGTGCACCCGGATCACATCTGGTCCGCCGACCCGAGGTCGACTTCAGGCGCGTCTGCAGCGCCCTCATGCGTGCCTGTCACTGACCTGCGAGCGCACGAACCGCGAGAAGAGCCCTGCGAGAAGAGCACTGCGGACCGGCACAGAGAAGCCCCAGAGGAGCTGAAAGGGGCACTGCGTAGCGCGCCTCCTGCTGGGGGCCGCTCTGCCCCACCACCGCGGGCGTCGGAACCGCCGCTTCTCGCCTGCCCCCGCGCCAGCCGCGAACGGCATACCGATCACCCTGCAGCCCACTCCCGGCCGGCCGAGCGCGCTGACCGACCACCGCATACCGAGTCCTCATCCCGCATCCTCACAGACAGGCGCCCCCCACCATGACGATCGACGCCTCTCCCCCGCGCACAGTCGCCAAGGTCCGGCCGTCCCGCTCGGCCCGGCCGCAGGGTCAGTGGGCCATCGACGGCCGCGAGCCGCTCAACGCCAACGAGGTGTTCAAGGCGCAGGACAACGGCCTGAACGTCCGCGAGCGCATCGAGCAGGTGTATGCGCGGGCCGGCTTCGACGCCATCCCCACCGAAGACCTCCACGGCCGGTTCCGGTGGTGGGGGCTCTACACCCAGCGCAAGCCGGGGATCGACGGCGGCCGCACCGCCCAGCTCGAGCCGCACGAGCTCGAGGACCGCTACTTCATGCTCCGGGTCCGCATCGACGGTGGCGCCCTGACCACCGACCAGCTGCGCGTGGTCGCCGGGATCTCCACGGAGCTCGCCCGGGACACCGCGGACATCAGCGACCGGCAGAACGTCCAGTACCACTGGGTCCGTATCGAGGACGTCCCGGAGATCTGGCGCCGGCTCGAGTCGGTCGGGCTCGAGACCACAGAGGCGTGCGGGGACACCCCGCGCGTCATCCTCGGCAGTCCCCTCGCGGGTATCGCCGCCGATGAGATCCTCGACCCGACCCCGGTCATCGAGGAGATTCAACGACGTTTCATCGGTGACCCGGAGCTGGCCAACCTCCCTCGGAAGTTCAAGTCGGCGATCACGGGTCACCCGAGCCTCGACGTCGTCCACGAGATCAACGACATCTCCCTCGTCGGCGTCGTCCACCCCGAGCTCGGCCCCGGGTACGACCTCTGGGTGGGTGGCGGACTCTCCACCGCGCCCAGGCTCGCCGAGCGCCTCGGGGTCTTCGTCGCGCCGGAGCAGGCCGCCGATGTCTGGCACGGTGTCATCCGGGTCTTCCGCGACTACGGCTTCCGTCGACTCCGCAACAAGGCCCGCCTGAAGTTCCTCCTCGCCGACTGGGGTCCGGAGAGGTTCCGTCAGGTCCTCGAGGACGAGTACCTCGGCGCGCCGCTGCCCGACGGCCCGCCACCGCCGCCACCCTCTGGTCCCGGGGACCACGTGGGGGTGCACCGCCAGAAGGACGGTCGTCTCTACGCGGGCCTCGCCCCCACCGTGGGACGGGTCAGCGGCACGACCCTCACCGGCCTCGCCGATCTCGCCGAGGCTGCCGGGTCACGGCGGATCCGGTTCACCCCCCACCAGAAGGTCGTCGTCCTCGACCTCGACCCGGAGGGCATCGACGCCTTCCTCGACGGGGCCGCAGCGCTCGGCCTCACCGCAACCCCGAGCATCTTCCGTCGCTCCACCATGGCCTGCACGGGGATCGAGTTCTGCAAGCTCGCGATCGTCGAGACCAAGGCGACGGCGGCCCGGGCGATCGCCGAGCTCGAGGAGCGGCTGAGCGATCTCGAGCCACTCCTCGACCAGCCCATCACCCTGCACGTCAACGGCTGCCCGAACTCCTGTGCCCGCATCCAGGTCGCCGACATCGGGCTCAAGGGCCAGATCGTCACCGATGACGACGGGCGGCAGGTTCCCGGCTTCCAGGTGCATCTCGGCGGGGGTCTGGCCGGAGCCGGCGCCCCGACCGAGACCGGTGCGGGACTGGGGCGCACCGTCCGGGGGTTGAAGGTCACCGCCGACGACCTCTCCGCCTACGTCGAGCGGGTGGTGCGCCGCTATGCCGCCTCCCGGACCGGCGAAGAGAGCTTTGCGACCTGGGTCCACCGAGTCACCGATGAGGAGCTGTCATGACCGACACGACCCTGCACGTCGACCGGGTGGCCGGTCACGAAATGATCTCGACCGACCGGACGACCCGCCTGCGCGAGCTGGTCGCCGACGCGCAGAGCCGGTATGCGCAGGCCACCTCGGACGAGATCCTCACCTGGGTCGCGGAGCACTTCCGCGGCCGGGTCGCCGTGGCCTCGAGCATGGCCGACACGGCGCTGCCGCACCTCGTCGCCCAGCACCTGCCCGGTGTCGACGTGCTCTTCCTCGACACCGGGTACCACTTCCCGGAGACCCTGCAGACCCGGGACGAGTTCGCGCGTCGCGTCGATGTGCGGATCCGCTCCCTCCAGCCGGAGCTCTCCGTCGCGGAGCAGGACCTGCGCTTCGGCCCGGACCTGTTCGCCCGTGACCCCGGGCGGTGCTGCGCGATGCGCAAGGTCGAGCCCCTGTCCAGCGCACTGCAGGGCTACGACGCCTGGATCACCGGGGTGCGCCGCGTCGAGGCGCCGACCCGTGCGAACACGCCGATCGTGGAGTGGGACGGCACCTTCGGCCTGGTCAAGATCAACCCGCTCGTCTCGTGGAGCGACGCGGACGTCGAGACCTACCTGCGTGAGCACGATGTGCCCGTCCACCCGCTGCTGTCCCAGGGCTACCCGTCCATCGGGTGCGCCCCCTGCACCCGCCAGGTCGGCGCCGGTGAGGACCCCCGGTCCGGCCGGTGGAGCGGGTTCGAGAAGACCGAGTGCGGCCTGCACCCTCCGAAGGCCGTCGCAGCCGGGGTCACGCCCGACCCGTCCACCACCGAAGGGGAGGCGATCCGATGACCAGCGCCGTCGCATACCGGCTCGGGGGCCAGGAGAGCCCTGCGGGAGGTGACCTGCTCGACCTCCTCGAGAGCGAGGCGATCCTCATCATCCGTGAGGTGATCGCCGAGCTCGAGCGCCCGGTCGTGCTGTTCAGCGGGGGCAAGGACTCCGTCGTCCTGCTCCACCTTGCGGCCAAGGCGGTCTGGCCGGCGCGGCTGTCCGTGCCGGTGCTCCACGTCGACACGGGACACAACTTCCCGGAGGTGCTCGACTTCCGCGACGCCACGGTGCGCCGGCTGGGCATCGACCTGCACGTCGCGCGGGTCCAGGACTACATCGACGACGGCCGGCTGCGTGAGCGGACCGACGGGACCCGCAACCCGCTGCAGACCGTGCCGCTCCTCGATGCGATCACGCAGCACCGTTTCGACGGGGTGTTCGGCGGCGGGCGGCGCGACGAGGACAAGGCGCGCGCCAAGGAGCGCATCGTCTCGCTCCGGGACTCCTTCGGGCAGTGGGACCCGAAGAACCAGCGGCCGGAGCTGTGGCGCACGGTCAACACCCGCCACCGGCCCGGTGAGCACGTGCGGGTCTTCCCGCTGAGCAACTGGACCGAGCTCGACATCTGGCGCTACATCGAGCGGGAGGGGATCGAGCTCCCCGCTCTCTACTACGCCCACGAGCGTGAGGTGTTCGAGCGCGACGGCATGCTCCTCGCGCCCGGACCGTGGAGTGCTCCGCGACCCGGTGAGGAGGTGCGTACGGAGACGGTTCGCTACCGGACGGTCGGCGACATGTCCTGCACCGGCGCTGTCCGCTCGAGCGCCCGCACCGTCGGTGCGGTCGTGGCCGAGGTCGCCGCGAGCACGCTCACCGAGCGCGGCGCGACGCGGGCCGACGACCGCATCTCCGAGGCCGCCATGGAAGACCGCAAGAAGGAGGGGTACTTCTGATGACCGCCCCCACGCTGCTCCGACTCGCCACGGCGGGATCCGTCGACGACGGCAAGTCCACCCTCGTCGGACGCCTGCTCCACGACACCAAGTCGGTCCTCGCCGACCAGCTCGCTGCCGTCGAGGACGCCAGCCGGCGACGGGGCTGGACCGGTGAGGTAGCCGACCTCGCCCTCCTCACCGACGGCCTGCGTGCCGAGCGCGAGCAGGGCATCACGATCGACGTCGCCTACCGCTACTTCGCGACCGCCAAGCGGTCCTTCGTCCTCGCCGACTGCCCGGGTCACGTCCAGTACACGCGCAACACGGTGACCGGCGCCTCGACGGCGGACGTCGTGCTCGTCCTCATCGACGCGCGCAACGGTGTGGTCGAGCAGACCCGGCGTCACCTCGCCGTCGTGAGCCTTCTGCGGGTGCCCCACGTCGTCATCGCGGTCAACAAGGTCGACCTCGTCGACGACCCTGCCGGCGTCTACGACCGGATCGTGCTCGACGTCGAGGACCTGCGCCGCACGCTGCACCTGCGGGACGTCACCGTCGTGCCGATCTGCGCGCTGCACGGCGACAACGTCGTCGAGCCGGGCCCGCGCACCTCTTGGTATGCCGGCCCCACCCTCCTCGACGTCCTCGAGGACCTCCCGCCCGAGCAGGTCGAGGGACCGGCGCGCTTCCCCGTGCAGCTCGTCATCCGGCCTCAGCTGGGCGCGGTCGACCCGCGCTATGTCGACTACCGCGGCTACGCCGGCCATGTCGCGTCCGGGACGATCCGGGTCGGGGACGAGGTCATCGTCTCCTCCTCGGGCGTGCGCACCAGGGTGACCGGCATCGACCGCGGCCCGGTCGAGGTCACCGAGGCCTCGGCCCCGCTCTCGGTCACGCTGCGGCTGGCCGACAACGTCGACATCTCCCGCGGTGACGTCATCGCCTCCGCCGACCGACCGCCGGTCCTCAGCCGGACCGCGGACGCCGTGCTGTGCTGGCTCTCGGACCAGCCGCTCACCACTGGAGCCCGGGTCCTCGTCAGTCACGGCACCCGGACCGTGCGCGCCCTCGTGAGCGAGGTGCACGAGCGGCTCGACATCGACACCCTCACCGTCCAGCCTGCCTCCGGGGCACAGCTCAACGACCTCGTCTCGGTCTCTCTCACCTTGGCCGAGCCGCTGCCGATCGAGCCCTACTCCGAGTCGCGGGACGCAGGCTCGCTCCTCGTCATCGACCCGCACGACGGGTGGACGCTCGCCGCGGGGATGGCGCACGTCCCACTGCCTGGAGCTGCTGTGGCGGCCGTGGCGGTCGGGCAGGCCCACGACGCTGAGGAGGCCTGGCTGTGAGCGCGCCGGTCACCCTGCTCGGGCTACGGCTCACCGGCCGTCGCGTCGTCTGCGTCGGGGGCGGCTCGGTGACTGCCCGCCGGGTGAAGGACCTTCTCGCCGACGGGGCTCTGGTGACCGTCATCGCTCCGGAGGTCGGGGCGGGTCTGGCCGGGATCCTGGCCCAGGAGGGCGCCTCGCTCACCCACCTCCCCAGACCGTATGCGGGGGCCGCCGACCTCGATGACGCCTGGCTCGTTCACACCGCGACGGGGCACCCGCAGGTCGACGCCCAGGTGGGTCGCGATGCCGACGAGCGTCGTATCTGGTGCGCCGACGCGGGCGACGCCTCCCGCGCCAGCGCCCACGTGCCCGCCCGCGGACAGGTCGAGGTCGGGGACGCGACCCTGCGCGTCGCGGTGCACGGGGGTGGCGACCCGCGCCGCGCGATCACTGCCCGCAACGCCGCTCTCGACCACCTCGCCTCGGGCATCGTCGACCTCCGGGCTAGCGAACCCCGCCGCGAGGGTCGTCCCGGGTGGGTGGCGCTCGTCGGTGCCGGACCGGGAGACGACGGTCTCCTCACCCGTCGGGCCGCTGCGCTCCTCGCGAGCGCCGATGTCGTCGTCACCGACCGGCTCGTCCCCACCTCGACCCTGGCGCTGCTGCCACCGGAGGTCCGCATCATCGACGTCGGCAAGCAGCCCGACCACCACCCCGTGCCGCAGCACGAGATCAACGCAATTCTCGTCCGCGAGGCGCAGGCGGGCCACGGCGTGGTGCGCTTCAAGGGCGGCGATCCATACGTCCTCGGCCGCGGCGGCGAGGAGCGTCTTGCCTGCGAGGAGGCGGGCATCCGCGTCGAGGTCGTTCCCGGGATCACCTCCGCCATCGCCGTGCCGGCGGCCGCGGGCATCCCGGTGACCCACAGGGGTGTCTCACGCGGCTTCACGGTCGTCACCGGGCACGAGGACCTCGCGGCGCTGCCGTCCGGCAGCGACCACACCGTCGTCATCCTGATGGGCGTCGCCGCGCTGGCGCGCAACGTCGAGATCCTCCGCGGGTCCCGCCCGGGCACCACCCCCGTCGGCATCATCGAGCGCGGCTGCACGCCGGAGCAGCGGGTCACTCTCGGCACGCTCGACGACATCGTCGAGCTCGCGGAGCAGCGCCGAGTCGCGAACCCGGCTGTCATCGTCATCGGCGACGTCGTGCGGCTGGCCCACGACTGGGCGGGCCGGACGGAGCAGTCCGCGTCGCATACTCCCTCGCTCGTGGGCGCCGACGCATGAGGCGCGCCCTCTCCGCTGTCGGCGTGGCTCGGTGACCGCCCTCGCAACCCGCCGGCCCCTCGTCGTCGCTGCCCATGGCACCGCGAGCGCAGCCGGTCGCGCCGTCGTCGAGGAGTGCGCGGCCCGCGCCGGTGAGCTGCTCGGCGTGCCGACATCGGTGGGCTACGTCGACGTGTGCGAGCCTGAACTCGTCGACGTCCTGCGGCGGACCACGCGCCCGGTCGTCGTCCCCCTCTTCCTCGCGAGCGGATACCACGTCCGGCACGACGTCCCCGCGGCCCTCGCGGAGACGTCCGGCGGAGTCGTCACCGATGCACTCGGCAGCGCCGAGGCCGTCATCGAGGCTCTCGTCAGCCGGCTGCGCGAGCTCCTCGGCACCGGCCGTCCTCCCGCCGAGCACCTCGACGGCATCGTTCTCGCCTCGGCCGGGTCGTCGCAGGCCTCCGCGCGCGGTGAGGTGGCGGACGTGGCCGACCTCCTCGCCGAGCGGGTCAGGGTCCCGGTGAGCGTCGCATACCTCTCGGGGCCGGGGCCGACGGTCGAGGAGGTATGCGCCGCGCACCGCTCCCAGGGCCGGTCGCGACTGGCCGTGGTCACCCACCTGCTCGCGCCCGGGGTGTTCCTCGACCGGGCCCGACGGCTCGGCGCCCAGGCGGGCGTCGTCGGGGTGACCGATGCACTCGGCAGCCACCCCGCCATCAGCATGCGGGTGGCTGGGCGGTACACCGCGGCGGTCTCTGCGTCCGTCTGAGGCGCCGCGGGAGGCTGGTGCCGAAAGGTCGGCATCGGTCGAGAACCGGGGACTGAGGCGACCGATCACCCGTGTGCGATACCCCTGCGGGTATCGAGTAGAGTTGTGCGATGTTCGCCGCACACCTTCAGACCCTGCGGATGTGGTCACCTCTCCGCTGGACGGTCGCGGCTCTGGCCGGCCTCGGGACGATCATGCTCATCGGGGTACCGACCGTGCTCATCCCGAATCCGGTGTTCGGGCGGGAGATCCCGATGACATGGTGGGCCTGGCCGACCCTGGTCGTGGCAGCGCTGCTCAGCGGACTGCTCGTCGCGACCTATGTGCGCGCGCCGCAACCGACGTCGGACCCTGGCGCGGACAGCGACGGAGGCACCGACGAAGAGGGCACCAGGCGAGGCATGCTGGGCGGCGTCCTGACCTTCTTCGCTGTCGGTTGCCCGGTCTGCAACAAGATCGTCCTCCTGGCCATCGGTTCGGCCGGCGCGATGCAGTGGTTCGCGCCCATCCAACCACTCCTCGCCGTCGCCGCCGTCTTCGCCCTGGCCTGGGCGCTGCACGTCCGACTGCGTGGCGAGCGCTCCTGCCTCCTGCCCGTTGCTGCCCCGTAGTCTGATCGGCGTGACCCGACCCGACACCCTGCTCTTCGCACTGCAACGCTCCGACGCCGCCAGACCACGCATCACCTGCTACGACGACACCGACGGCCCGACGAAGGGCGAGCGGATCGAGCTCTCCGCCCGGGTGCTGTCGAACTGGGTGGCCAAGGCGGCGAACGCGCTCCAGGAGGACTACGACGTCGAACCCGGCTCTCGAGTGCTCCTCGCGCTCCCTCCGCACTGGCGCACCGCATACTGGGCGCTCGCCACCTGGGCCGTGGGCGGGTGCGTCGTCCTCGATGCCGCAGAGGAGGCCGATGTCTGCATCAGCGACGACCCCGCTGTCCTCGACGACTTCGTCCGGCGCTCGGGTGCGGGTGCTGCGGCGGTGCTCGTCACCCTCGCGGCTCTGGCCCGCCGCGCCGATGGTTCTGTCAGCGACGGCGTGATGGACGAGGCTGCCCAGCTCGCCACGTACGCCGACCAGTTCGAGCCGTGGGCGGAGGCCGATGATGAAGACCCGGCGCTCGTCGTCGACGGCGAGAGCGTGAGCTATGGCGCGCTGGTCGAGTGGGCCGGAAGCGACCAGGCTGCCCCCGTCGACGCCAACGCTCGCGCCCACATCTCGACCTACGACACCGCACTGTTCCTCAAGGTGCTCCTGAGCACCTGGGCGGGTGACGGGTCGGTCGTCCTGAGCCGTGGTGAACCCGGCGCCGAGGCTCTGGCCGGACGGCTCGCGACCGAGGGCGTGACGCATACCCTGTAGCGATTGCCACTCGTGTCGGTGGCTATTCGAGTGCCGTTCATCGGATGAGGAGAAAAGGTCAGGGGTGAGGGAGCGAATCGCCGGCTCGGCTCGTCCAACGCGTATGCGACCGCGCGCCGTGATCTCGACCCTGCCCACTTCCAGCATGCTCACGTCCACCAGGTCCCTGGCTGCCGTGGCCCTGTGCGCCATCGCCCTCGCCGGGTGCGGTTCGGGCGACACCGTTCCCCCTGGATCGGCGGCCGCGTCGGTCGAGGTGGTGGGCCAGGGTGCCGTGATGAAGCAGTCCCCCACCTCCGACATCGAGCTCTGCATCGGAGCGATGCTGACCTCGTACCCGCCCCAGTGCGGTGGGCCGAAGCTGCTCGGTGAGTTCTCCTGGGACGATGTGGAGTCTGAGCAAGCCAGCGGGGTGCGGTGGACGAACCAGTGGTACTACGCCGTGGGCTACTACGACGCCGAGGCGGACACGTTCACCCTCACCAGACCGCTGAGCAGTGAGCCCCCTGAGGGGTACGTCGAGCGGCAGGTTGAGGAGCCCGAGTTCCCCCAGCTCTGCGACGACCCCTACGAGGGCGGAGACCCGGACTTCTCCGACGACCTCGTGGCGCAGGAGCTGCTGCAGCAGGAGCTCGAGAGCCTCGACGGGTACATCGGCTCGTGGGTCTCGGACGGCCACAACGAGTTCAATGTCCTCGTCACCGGTGACCCCGAGGCAGTGAGAGCCGAGCTGCGTGAGATCTGGCCCGGCGGGCTCTGCGTCGAGCAGCGCGACGGCGCAACCTACCGCGACATCGCTTCCGCCCAGGACGCGCTGTCCGATCACTTCCAGGAGCTCGGGATCACCGGGACAGGCGGTGGGCCCGGCGAGCTCAACGTCGAGGTCATCATCGCGGATCCCGTCACTGTGGAGCGCATCCACGAGATCGTCAGTGACTGGCTGAGGCCCGAACAGGTCCGAGTGACCGGGGTGTTCCGGCCGTTGTCCTCGTAAGGGGCTCCTGCAACCCCTGCGCCCGTCCCCACACCCACACACTGAGTGCGCGCGCTCTGGGTGCTCCTCCGCGCACTCCAGTGCACGCGGCCCCACCCACACCCAGCACCACCACTCTATGGGTGCTCCTCCGCGCGCCGCATGCCGCAGGTGATCGATGGAAGCATTCGTCGAGTCCATCCGGCGGTAGCCGTCCTTCACGCCGCCGCATGGGCCAAGACCGATCGGCAAGCCGGCTACCTCATCGCGCTCGCGGTCCAACAACGCATCGTGTCTACCGAGCATCTCGCTCTAGCCTGGCAGCAGATGGTTCGTGTCCGTCGGCGCGCCCTTCTCGAGGTCATCGTCCGCGATGTGTGCGACGGGGCAGAGAGCCTTGGCGAGTTGGACTTCGCTGCGTTGTGTCGGAAGTTCGGCCTGCCGCCGCCGGACCGACAGGCGGTTCGCCGCACCGGGAACGGCCGCATCTACCTCGACCTCTGCTGGTCGCAGATCGGCCTCGTCGTCGAGATCGACGGCGGACACCATGCACTCGCGCTCAACCAGATCGACGACGCCCTCCGGCAGAACGACGTGACGATCGGCGGTCACACGGTGCTGCGCATTCCGCTTCTCGGTCTGAGAATGGGTGAGCAGGAGTTCATGACCCAGGTGCTGCGGGCGTACCTGCTTCTTGCCGCAGCCGCCTGAATCCACGCGCATCCACTCCCACGACAATGCCACGTTGGCTATGGGTGGTCTTGCGCGCAGGACAACACGCGCGCGGACTTGCTCCCACAACATGGACCATCGAGGCGCTGGTGGCGCTGCGGGCACTCCAACGCGCGCAAGCACGCCCTCACGCCGGACACCAACGCCGTGGGCGAAGCGGCGCGCACTCGAGCGCGCGCATCCACGCCCACAACCCCCACCCCCACAACACAGCGAAGGGCCCCACCTGGCGAACCAGGTGGGGCCCTTCACGTGCCGGCCTCAGCCGGCGCGACGCTCTGTGTCAGATCATCAAGCGTCAGATCATCAAGCGTCAGATCACTTGGTGATCTTGGTGACGCGGCCGGCGCCGACGGTACGGCCACCCTCGCGGATAGCGAAGCGCAGGCCCTCCTCCATGGCGATCGGCTGGATGAGCTCGACCTTCATCTCGGTGTTGTCGCCGGGCATGACCATCTCGGTGCCCTCGGGCAGGTGCACGACACCGGTGACGTCCGTGGTCCGGAAGTAGAACTGCGGACGGTAGTTGTCGTAGAACGGCGTGTGGCGGCCACCCTCGTCCTTGCTGAGGATGTAGACGTTCGCCTCGAACTCGGTGTGCGGGGTGATCGAGCCGGGCTTGACGATGACCTGGCCGCGCTCGACGTCCTCGCGCTTGGTGCCACGAAGAAGCAGACCGACGTTCTCACCCGCGCGACCCTCGTCGAGGAGCTTGCGGAACATCTCGATGCCGGTGACGGTGGTCTTGGCGGGCGGACCCTCGTGGATACCGACGATCTCGACCTCCTCGTTGACCTTGAGGATGCCGCGCTCGATACGACCGGTGACGACGGTGCCACGACCGGTGATCGTGAAGACGTCCTCGACGGGCATGAGGAACGGCTTGTCGATGTCGCGCTCCGGCTCCGGGATGTAGGTGTCGACCGCGTCCATGAGCTCCAGGACGCTCTTGGCCCACTCCGGGTCACCCTCGAGGGCCTTGAGCGCCGAGACGCGGACGACCGGCAGGTCGTCACCCGGGAACTCGTAGTCGGAGAGCAGCTCACGGACCTCCATCTCGACGAGCTCCATGATCTCCTCGTCGTCGACCATGTCGGCCTTGTTGAGCGCAACGACGATGTAGGGGACGCCGACCTGGCGGGCGAGGAGGACGTGCTCCTTCGTCTGCGGCATCGGGCCGTCGGTCGCCGCGACGACGAGGATGGCGCCGTCCATCTGCGCCGCACCCGTGATCATGTTCTTCACGTAGTCGGCGTGACCAGGGCAGTCGACGTGCGCGTAGTGGCGCGACTCCGTCTGGTACTCGATGTGCGCGATGGAGATGGTGATACCGCGCTGCTTCTCCTCGGGCGCCTTGTCGATGTCGTCGAACGCGAACTGCGGGTTCAGGTCCGGGTACTTGTCGTGCAGGACCTTGGAGATCGCAGCCGTCAGCGTCGTCTTACCGTGGTCGATGTGACCGATGGTGCCGATGTTGACGTGCGGCTTCGTCCGCTCGAACTTTGCCTTCGCCACTTGATTGTCCTCCTCAGGACTTCTTCTTGACTTAACGCCTCACGACCGGGCGGACGTGACGAACGTTCTGGTTGCTTGTGTTGCTTGGGGTACTGCTCTTGGTTGATTCGCCGCTGACGTCGCCGCGCAGCCAACCGGATTGTCTAGAGACCAGCGACCAGTCTAGCGGTCACTCGCCTCGAGTCTTCGCGATAATCTCCTCGGCCACCGACTTGGGGACCTCGGCGTAGGAGTCGAACTCCATCGAGTAGTTGGCGCGACCCTGGGTCTTGGAGCGCAGGTCACCGACGTAGCCGAACATCTCCGACAGCGGGACCAGACCACGGATGATCTTGGCGCCACCGATGTCCTCCATGGCCTGGATCTGACCACGGCGGGAGTTGATGTCGCCGATGACGTCGCCCATGTACTCCTCAGGCGTACGAACCTCGACGAGCATCATCGGCTCGAGCAGCACCGGGTCCGCCTTCTTGATGGCCTCCTTGAAGGCCATCGAGCCGGCGATCTTGAACGCCATCTCCGAGGAGTCGACGTCGTGGTAGGCGCCGTCCAGCAGGATCGCCTTCACGCCGACCATCGGGTACCCGGCGAGGACGCCGTACTGCATCGCGTCCTGGATACCGGCATCGACCGACGGGATGTACTCACGCGGGATACGACCACCGGTGACCCGGTTCTCGAACTCGTAGAGCTCGCCCTCGGTCGACGCGAGCGGCTCGAAGGTCAGCTGCACCTTCGCGAACTGGCCGGAACCACCGGTCTGCTTCTTGTGGGTGTAGTCGTACTTCTCCACAGGACGACGGATCGTCTCGCGGTAGGCGACCTGGGGCTTGCCCACGTTGGCCTCGACCTTGAACTCGCGACGCATGCGGTCGACGAGGATGTCGAGGTGCAGCTCACCCATGCCGGCGATGATCGTCTGGCCGGTGTCCTCGTCGAGGTGGACCTGGAAGGTCGGGTCCTCCTCGGCGAGCTTCTGGATGGCCGTGCCGAGCTTCTCCTGGTCGCCCTTGGTCTTGGGCTCGATGGCGACCTGGATGACCGGCTCGGGGAAGGTCATCGACTCGAGAACGATCTGCTCGTTCGGGTCGCAGAGGGTGTCACCCGTGGTCGTCGTCTTCAGACCGATGGCGGCGTAGATGTGGCCCGCCAGCGCCTCGTCGACAGGGTTCTCCTTGTTCGCGTGCATCTGGAAGAGCTTGCCGATGCGCTCCCGCTTGCCCTTGGTCGAGTTGTAGACCTGCGAGCCGGCGGCGACACGACCGGAGTAGACCCGGATGAAGGTGAGTGTCCCGAAGAACGGGTGGGTGGCCACCTTGAACGCGAGAGCCGAGAAGGGCTCGTCGATGCTGGGCTTGCGCGAGAGGTGCTCGGCCTCGTGACCCGGGACGTGACCGGCGACGGCCGGGACGTCGAGCGGGCTCGGGAGGTAGTCGACGACTGCGTCGAGCATCGGCTGCACACCGCGGTTCTTGAACGCGGAACCACACAGGACCGGGTACACGGTCGAGCTGACCGTCAGCTTGCGGATGCCCTTCTTCAGCTCCTCGACGGTGAGCTCCTCACCCTCGAGGTACTTCTCCATCAGGGCGTCGTCGGCCTCGGCGACCGCCTCGACGAGCTCCTGGCGGTACTGCTCCGCCTTCTCCTTGAGCTCGTCCGGGATCTCCTGGACCTCGTACTTGGCGCCCATGGTGACGTCACCCTTGGAGTCGCCCTCCCAGACCAGCGCACGCATACCGAGCAGGTCGATGACGCCGACGAACTCGCTCTCGGAGCCGATGGGGAGCTGGAGCACGAGCGGGGTCGCGCCCAGGCGGTCCTTGATGGTCTGGACCGTGTAGTAGAAGTCCGCGCCCAGCTTGTCCATCTTGTTGACGAAGCAGATGCGGGGGACGTCGTACTTGTCGGCCTGGCGCCACACGGTCTCGGACTGGGGCTCCACGCCCTCCTTGCCGTCGAAGACAGCGACAGCACCGTCGAGGACACGCAGGGAGCGCTCCACCTCGACGGTGAAGTCGACGTGACCCGGGGTGTCGATGATGTTGATCTGGTTGTCGTTCCAGAAACAGGTGACAGCGGCGGAGGTGATGGTGATCCCCCGCTCCCTCTCCTGCTCCATCCAGTCGGTCGTCGACGCACCGTCGTGGGTCTCACCCATCTTGCGGTTGACACCGGTGTAGAAGAGGACGCGCTCAGTCGTCGTCGTCTTTCCGGCGTCGATGTGCGCCATGATCCCGATATTGCGGACCTTGGTCAGGTCGGTCAGGACATCCTGTGCCACGTTCGTTCTCTCAGTTCGTATGCGGTTCGCGGGTCTCGCGTGAAAGGTCCCGCGAGAAGTGCGGTGGGACCGCGGTGGTGAACGGTGATCGACCGTTCACCACCGGCGGATCACCAGCGGTAGTGCGCGAAGGCCTTGTTGGACTCGGCCATCTTGTGGGTGTCCTCGCGGCGCTTCACTGCGGCGCCGAGGCCGTTGGAGGCGTCGAGGATCTCGTTCATCAGACGCTCGGTCATCGTCTTCTCGCGACGCTGACGGGCGTAGCCGACGAGCCAGCGCAGCGACAGGGTCGTCGCGCGGCCGGGCTTGACCTCGACCGGAACCTGGTAGGTCGCGCCACCGACACGGCGGGACTTGACCTCGAGGGTCGGGCGCACGTTGTCGAGAGCGCGCTTGAGGGTCTGCACAGGGTCGGTGCCGGTCTTCTCGCGGCAGCCCTCGAGGGCGCCGTAGACAATGCCCTCAGCGATGGACTTCTTGCCATCGAGGAGGATCTTGTTCACGAGCTGGGTGACCAGGGTGGACTGGTAGACCGGGTCGACGACGAGGGGGCGCTTGGGAGCGGGGCCCTTGCGAGGCATTACTTCTTCTCCTTCTTCGCGCCGTAGCGGGAACGGGCCTGCTGACGACCCTTGACACCCTGGGTGTCGAGGGTGCCGCGGACGATCTTGTAGCGGACGCCGGGAAGGTCCTTCACACGGCCGCCACGCACGAGCACGATCGAGTGCTCTTGGAGGTTGTGGCCGACGCCGGGGATGTAGGCCGTGACCTCGATGCCGCTGGAGAGGCGCACACGGGCGACCTTGCGCAGAGCGGAGTTCGGCTTCTTGGGGGTGGTGGTGTAGACGCGCGTGCAGACGCCGCGGCGCTGCGGTGAGCCCTTGAGGGCAGGAGTCTTGACCTTCGAGGCCTTGTCCTGCCGGCCCTTGCGCACCAGCTGGTTGATCGTAGGCAACCTGGGTTCTCCGTACTAGTTGTTCTTATCCCATCCGGCTTCCCTGAGCCGATGGGTCCTTGGTAGTGGCCCGTGCCGACCGCGGGCGGGCCCGCTCACCTGAGGCGAGGTGCCTGAGACGAGATGGTCGGATCGGGTGCTCTTCCCTGCATTCCCCCCCACCGTCCACGGCCCGCAGGTCGCGTCGAGTGTGTGGGGGCGCCCGGCAAGAGGTGGGCGAGAGGACCGGTGAGAGTCTCCCTTCGGCGCCGCGCTTGCTCATCCCTGAACGCGCACGTGCCGCAGCGCCTGGTCCTAGCCAGACACAACGATCAACTTTACTCGGCCAGGGGGGATGGGACCAAATCGGTCACGCCACCCTGGTCCCCCTCACCCAGCGGACGCCTGAGCAGGTAGATCGCGTACTCGAATGAGCGTCCCTCCCGCACGATCGTACGCACGATCTCCTGAACGTTTCCGCGCCCGGCGCCGCGCGCCCCGGCACCCACCACGCGCATGGTCTCGACGAGCTCCGGCGCCAGGTGGGAGGACCAGATCGCGAGGACTCCCCCGGGCGCCAGGGCATGGTATGCGGTGCTCACCCCCGCCTCCGAGTACAGGCCGGCATTGTCCTCCCGGACGAGGAACCCGGGCCCGTTGTCGACGTCGAGGAGGATGAGGTCCCAGCGGTCCCCGCCCCTCAGGACCTCGCCGACATCGCCTGCCCGCAGGTAGACCCGCGGGTCCGCGAGGTCCGTGGGGAGCAGACCTGTCTCGGCCCACTCCACCAGGGGCTCGGCGATCTCCACGACCTTCACCTGCCGGACCCGTGGATCCGCGAGCACGGTCGCCGCGGTGAACCCCAGCCCGAGCCCGCCGACGAGCACCCGGTCAGGTGCCGGGTGCTGGGACAGGGTGCCGGTTGCGAGCTCGACCTCCGTGCTCACGTCGACCGTGTCCATGACGAAGGTCCCGTTGACGATGAGCTCGGTGACCGCGCCGCGTCGCCGCAGCGCCACCTCGCCGATCGAGCTCGAGGCGCGGGCGAGGGTGTGGGCCATCTCGTCCGGGCCGATGCCGCTCACGCCCTCGACATCTCCTCACCGCGGTCCAGGGACACCCCGAGGATGAGCAGCAGCGCGGCCGGCAGGAAGAGCAGTCCGATCGAGGCGAAGAGCAGCGCGGTGAGGGCGAGGAACAGTCCGAGGCAGATCCACCGCGGCAGGATGGTGCGGGCGCGCCACACGCCGACGGCGAGAGCGACGAGGACCAGGCCCGGGACAGCCGCGCCCCAGCCGTTGACCTCGATGAGCGTGGCCCCGCCCTCGACCGTCTCGCTCGTGCCGTCGGACCCCACGGTCTCCGAGGACGTCGAGTACAGCGGCAGGGTCAGGGTCGCGATCCAGGCGATGACCGCGAGGACGACGGCGACAAGGCGCACGCGGGCAGACATCCCGGCATCATCCCACGCGAGGACGCCCGGCCCCGTGCCGCTCCTCCCCACCGACGCCGAAGGGCGGTATGCGCGGGTCGATGCCTGCGCATACCGCCCCTTCGTCAGGCGGTTCGGGTGGGCCTAGAAGCGGTCCAGCCCAAGCTCGGTGTCGTCGAGGCGGATCGCCTCGCCGGTGCCCGTGCCGCTGCCGAACATGCCGTAGTCGTACTGGTCGTACGTCGGCAGGGTGTACATCGCCGCCTTGGCCTCCTCGGTCGGCTCCACAATGACGTTGCGGTAGCGCGACAGCCCGGTCCCCGCGGGGATGAGCTTTCCGAGGATGACGTTCTCCTTCAGGCCGAGCAGCGGGTCCGACTTGGCGTGCATCGCCGCCTCGGTGAGGACCCTGGTGGTCTCCTGGAAGGAGGCCGCCGACAGCCACGAGTCGGTCGCGAGCGAGGCCTTCGTGATGCCCATGAGCTCGGGACGACCGGAGGCCGGACGCCCGCCCTCAGCGACGACCTTGCGGTTCTCCTCCTCGAAGCGGCCGCGCTCGGCGAGCTCACCCGGGAGCAGGTCGGCGTCACCGGACTCGATGATCGTGATCCGCCGCAGCATCTGGCGGACGATGACCTCGATGTGCTTGTCGTGGATCGACACACCCTGCTGGCGGTAGACGTTCTGCACCTCGTCGACGAGGTGCATCTGCACCGCCCGCGGGCCGAGGATACGCAGGACCTGCTTCGGGTCGATCGCACCGACCGTGAGCTGGGTGCCGACCTCGACGTGCTGGCCGTCCTCGACGAGGAGCCGCGCCCGCTTGCTCACCGGGTAGGCGTGCTCGTCCGAGCCGTCGTCCGGGGTGAGCAGGATCCGGCGGGCCTTGTCGGTCTCCTCGATCGTGACGCGGCCACTGGCCTCGGCGATCGGCGAGACACCCTTCGGGGTGCGGGCCTCGAAGAGCTCGACGACACGCGGCAGACCCTGGGTGATGTCGTCACCGGCCACACCACCGGTGTGGAAGGTCCGCATCGTCAGCTGGGTACCGGGCTCACCGATGGACTGCGCCGCGATGATGCCGACGGCCTCACCGATGTCGACGAGCTTGCCGGTGGCCAGCGAACGGCCGTAGCACTTGGCGCAGGTGCCGACCTTGCTCTCACAGGTGAGAACCGACCGGACCTTGACCTCGTCCACACCGGCCGCGAAGAGCGCCCCGATGACGACGTCACCGAGGTCGATGCCCGCGTCGGCGAGGGTGGCCCCGTCCTGCACGACATCCTCGGCGAGGGTCCGCGCATACACGCTGGTCTCGACGTCGTCGTGGAGGGTGCGGGTCCCGGTGCGCTCGTTCACCTGGGCGATCGGCATGGTCAGACCACGCTCGGTGCCACAGTCGTCCTCACGGATGATGACGTCCTGGGAGACGTCGACGAGACGACGGGTGAGGTAGCCGGAGTCCGCGGTCCGCAGCGCGGTGTCCGCCAGACCCTTACGTGAGCCGTGCGTCGAGATGAAGAACTCGAGCACCGTCAGACCCTCGCGGAAGTTCGCGCGGATCGGACGCGGGATGATCTCGCCCTTCGGGTTCGACACCAGACCACGCATACCGGCGATCTGACGCAGCTGCATCCAGTTGCCTCGGGCACCGGAGGAGACCATCCGGAAGATGGTGTTCGTCTCCGGAAGGTTCGCCTCCATCTCCTTGCCGACCTCGTTGGTGGCCTGCGTCCAGATCTCGATGAGCTCCTGACGGCGCTCGTCGTCGGTGATCAGACCACGCTCGTACTGCGTCTGGACCTTGTCGGCCTTGAGCTCGTAGGACTCGAGGATCTCGGTCTTGCGCTCCGGGGTGACGACGTCGGAGATTGCGACCGTCGTGCCCGAGCGGGTCGCCCAGTAGTAGCCGTTGTCCTTCAGCGCGTCGAGCGAGGCGGCAACCTCGACCTTGGTGTAACGCTCGGCCAGGTCGTTGACGATCTGGGACAGGCGCTTCTTGTCGGCGGCCGCGTTGACGTAGGGGTAGTCCGCCGGCAGCGTCTGGTTGAAGATTGCGCGACCGAGGGTGGTCTCGAGGAGCACGTTGTGCGCGAAGCCCTCCTCGTCCACGAACGTCCCCTCCGGCTCCGTCCCGGGGGCCAGGACGACCTTCGGGATGCGGATCTTGACCTTGCTGCCGATGTGGATCTCACGGGCGTCGAAGGCCATCTGCGCCTCGGCGATGCTGCTGAACGCACGACCCTCGCCGGGACCGTCCGCCACCTCGGAGGTGAGGTGGAACAGGCCGATGATCATGTCCTGGGTCGGCATGGTCACCGGACGGCCGTCAGCCGGCTTGAGGATGTTGTTGCTCGAGAGCATGAGGATCCGGGCCTCGGCCTGCGCCTCCGCGGACAGCGGGACGTGGACAGCCATCTGGTCACCGTCGAAGTCGGCGTTGAACGCCGTGCAGACGAGCGGATGGATCTGGATGGCCTTGCCCTCGACCAGCTGCGGCTCGAAGGCCTGGATGCCGAGTCGGTGCAGGGTGGGCGCGCGGTTGAGCAGGACCGGGTGCTCGGTGATGACCTCTTCGAGGACGTCCCAGACGACCGGGCGGGCCCGCTCGACCATGCGCTTGGCGCTCTTGATGTTCTGCGCGTGGTCGAGGTCGACCAGACGCTTCATCACGAAGGGCTTGAACAGCTCCAGGGCCATCTGCTTGGGCAGACCGCACTGGTGGAGCTTGAGCTGCGGGCCGACGACGATGACCGAACGGCCGGAGTAGTCGACGCGCTTCCCGAGCAGGTTCTGGCGGAACCGGCCCTGCTTGCCCTTGAGCATGTCGGAGAGCGACTTCAGCGGACGGTTGCCCGGCCCGGTGACCGGACGACCACGACGACCGTTGTCGAAGAGGTTGTCGACGGCCTCCTGAAGCATGCGCTTCTCGTTGTTGACGATGATCTCGGGCGCGCCGAGGTCGAGGAGTCGCTTGAGCCGGTTGTTGCGGTTGATCACCCGACGGTAGAGGTCGTTGAGGTCCGAGGTGGCGAAGCGGCCACCGTCGAGCTGGACCATCGGACGCAGGTCCGGCGGGATCACCGGGATGGCGTCGAGGACCATGCCGGTCGGGTGGTTCGTCGTCGTCTGGAACGCGGTGACGACCTTGAGCCGCTTCAGGGCGCGGGTCTTGCGCTGGCCCTTGCCGGTGGCGATGATCTCGCGCAGCAGCTCGGCCTCGGCGTCGAGGTCGAAGGTCTCCAGACGCTTCTGGATCGCGGCGGCACCCATGCCGCCCTCGAAGTACAGGCCGAAGCGGTCCCGCATCTCGCGGTAGAGCATCTCGTCACCCTCGAGGTCCTGGACCTTGAGGTTGCGGAAGCGGTCCCAGACCTGCTCGAGGCGCTCGATCTGGGCCGTGGCGCGGCGGCGGATCTGGTTCATCTCGCGCTCGGCGCTGTCGCGGACCTTGCGCTTGGCGTCGGACTTGGCACCCTCGGCCTCGAGCGCGGCGATGTCGGCCTCGAGCTTCTGGGCCCGGGCCTCGATCTCGGCGTCGCGACGGTTCTCGAGCTCCTTCTTCTCGACCTCGATCTGCGCCTCGAGCGAGGGCAGGTCGGCTCGCCGCTGCTCCTCGTCGACGTGCGTGATCATGTAGGCCGCGAAGTAGATGACCTTCTCGAGGTCCTTCGGCGCCAGGTCGAGCAGGTAGCCGAGCCGGCTCGGGACACCCTTGAAGTACCAGATGTGGGTGACCGGGGCGGCCAGCTCGATGTGGCCCATCCGCTCACGACGCACACCGGCGCGGGTGACCTCGACGCCGCAGCGCTCACAGATGATGCCCTTGAAGCGGACCCGCTTGTACTTGCCGCAGTTGCACTCCCAGTCCCGGGTGGGGCCGAAGATCTTCTCGCAGAAGAGTCCGTCCTTCTCGGGCTTGAGGGTGCGGTAGTTGATGGTCTCCGGCTTCTTCACCTCGCCATGGCTCCACGTACGAATGTCGTCCGCGGTCGCCAGGCCAATGCGCAGCTCGTCGAAGAAGTTGACGTCCAGCACTCTGTGCTTCCTTCTCTCGTCGTCAGTCAGTCAGTAGATCTTGTGGGGGTGGGGTGAGCGAGCGGCCCTACTGGGAGGGCCGACCCGTTACACCTCTTCGACAGAGCTCGGCTCGCGGCGCGAGAGGTCGATGCCGAGCTCCTCCGCAGCGCGGAAGACGTCCTCCTCGGCATCACGCATCTCGATGGCGGAACCGTCGCTGGAGAGGACCTCGACGTTGAGACACAGGGACTGCATCTCCTTGACGAGGACCTTGAACGACTCGGGAATGCCCGGCTCGGGGATGTTGTCGCCCTTGACGATGGCCTCGTAGACCTTGACCCGACCGGTCACGTCGTCGGACTTGATCGTCAACAGCTCCTGGAGCGCGTACGCGGCACCGTATGCCTCGAGCGCCCAGACCTCCATCTCACCGAAGCGCTGGCCACCGAACTGGGCCTTACCGCCGAGCGGCTGCTGGGTGATCATCGAGTACGGGCCGGTGCTGCGCGCGTGGATCTTGTCGTCCACGAGGTGGTGCAGCTTGAGGATGTACATGTAGCCCACCGAGACCGGGTCCGGGAACGGCTCGCCGGAGCGGCCGTCGAAGAGCCGGGCCTTGCCGGAGCCGTCGATGAGCCGCTGACCGTCACGGGTCGGAAGCGTCGAGTCGAGGAGGCCGACGATCTCGTCCTCCTTGGCACCGTCGAAGACCGGCGAGGCCACGCGGGTGCCGGCCGGCGCCTCGCGGGCGTCGTCGGGGATCTCCACTGCCCACTCGGGGTTGCCCTCGATCGTCCAGCCGTTGGCGGCCGCCCAACCCAGGTGCAGCTCGAGGATCTGGCCGATGTTCATTCGACCGGGGACGCCGAGCGGGTTGAGCACGACATCGACGGGGGTGCCGTCCTCGAGGAAGGGCATGTCCTCGACCGGGAGGATCTTGGAGATGACTCCCTTGTTCCCGTGCCGACCGGCGAGCTTGTCGCCATCGGTGATCTTGCGCTTGTTCGCGACGTAGACGCGCACGAGCTGGTTCACGCCGGGAGCGAGCTCGTCGCCGTCGTCCTTGTCGAACACCTTCACGCCGATGACCGTGCCGGTCTCACCGTGGGGCACCTTGAGGGAGGTGTCGCGGACCTCGCGCGCCTTCTCACCGAAGATCGCGCGCAGGAGGCGCTCCTCCGGGGTCAGCTCGGTCTCACCCTTAGGCGTGACCTTGCCGACGAGCAGGTCGCCGTCGCGGACCTCGGCACCGATGCGGATGATGCCGCGCTCGTCGAGGTCGGCGAGGACCTCCTCGGAGACGTTCGGGATGTCCCGGGTGATCTCCTCGGGGCCCAGCTTGGTGTCGCGCGCGTCGACCTCGTGCTCCTCGATGTGGATCGAGGAGAGGACGTCGTCCTGCACCAGGCGCTGGGACAGGATGATCGCGTCCTCGAAGTTGTAGCCCTCCCACGGCATGAACGCCACGAGCAGGTTGCGACCGAGCGCCATCTCGCCACCGTCGGTCGCGGGACCATCGGCGATGAGCTGGCCGGCTTCGAGGCGGTCACCCTCGGAGACCACGACGCGCTGGTTGTAGGAGTTGCCCTGGTTGGACCGGGTGAACTTGTTGATCTTGTAGGTCCGGGTGGTGCCGTCGTCGGCGGCGACGGTGACCAGGTCCGCGGAGACCTCGGTGACCACACCGGCCTTCTCGGCCACGACGACGTCGCCGGAGTCGATGGCGGCGCGGAACTCCATGCCGGTGCCGACGAGCGGAGCCTCGGCACGCACGAGCGGCACGGCCTGACGCTGCATGTTCGAGCCCATGAGGGCACGGTTGGCGTCGTCGTGCTCGAGGAACGGGATGAGCGCGGTCGCGGCCGAGACCATCTGGCGGGCGGAGACGTCGATGTAGTCGACGTCCTCACGCGGGACGTACTCGACCTCGCCGCCCTTGACGCGCACGAGGACGCGCTCGTGGGCGAAGGTGCGACCCCCCTCGGCCAGCGTGGCGTTGGCCTGCGCGATGACGTGCTCGTCCTCCTCGTCCGCCGAGAGGTAGTGCACCTCGTCGGTGATGACGCCGTTGTTGACCTTGCGGTAGGGCGTCTCGATGAAGCCGAACGGGTTGATCCGGCCGTAGGAGGCCAGCGAGCCGATGAGGCCGATGTTCGGACCTTCAGGTGTCTCGATGGGGCACATGCGGCCGTAGTGCGACGGGTGGACGTCACGGACCTCCATGCCGGCGCGGTCACGGGAGAGACCACCCGGGCCGAGCGCCGACAGACGACGCTTGTGCGTCAGGCCGGCGAGCGGGTTGTTCTGGTCCATGAACTGGGAGAGCTGGCTGGTGCCGAAGAACTCCTTGATGGACGCGACCACCGGACGGATGTTGATGAGCGTCTGCGGCGTGATCGCCTCGACGTCCTGGGTCGTCATGCGCTCGCGCACGACGCGCTCCATCCGGGACAGGCCGGTACGGACCTGGTTCTGGATGAGCTCGCCGACGCTACGGAGGCGACGGTTGCCGAAGTGGTCGATGTCATCGGTCTCGACGCGCAGTTCGACCGGCTCGCCACCCCGCACACCCGGGAGGGTCGTGTCGCCGTTGTGCAGCGCACAGATGTACCGGATCGTCGCGACGATGTCCTCGAGGGAGAGGACGGACTCGGTCAGCGGGACGTCGATCCCGAGCTTCTTGTTGATCTTGTAGCGACCGACCTTGGCCAGGTCGTAGCGCTTGCCGTTGAAGTAGAGGTTGTCGAGCAGGTTGCGCGAGGCCTCGGTGGTCGGGGGCTCACCCGGACGCAGCTTGCGGTAGAGGTCCAGCAGCGCGGCGTCCTGGTCGGCGAAGGTGTCCTTCTCGAGGGTGAGCTCGATCGACTCGTAGGTCGCGCCCGAGGGGTCCACGAAGGCGCTGCGGATCTCGGAGTCGGTCATGCCCAGGGCCTTGAGCAGGGTCGTCACCGGCTGCTTGCGCTTGCGGTCGACGCGCACGCCGACCATGTCGCGCTTGTCGATCTCGAACTCGAGCCAGGCGCCGCGGCTCGGGATGACCTTGGCGGTGAAGACGTCCTTGTCGGAGGTCTTGTCGGCGGTCCGCTCGAAGTAGACGCCCGGGCTGCGGACGAGCTGGGAGACCACGACACGCTCGGTGCCGTTGATGATGAAGGTCCCGCGCTCGGTCATGAGCGGGAAGTCGCCCATGAACACGGTCTGGCTCTTGATCTCACCGGTCGTGGTGTTCATGAACTCCGCGGTGACGAAGAGCGGTGCGGAGTAGGTCTGGTCCCGCTCCTTGCACTCCTCGATGGAGTACTTGACCTCCTCGAAGCGGTGGTCACGGAAGCTGAGCGACATCGAGCCGGTGAAGTCCTCGATGGGCGAGATCTCGTCGAAGATCTCCTCGAGACCGGAACGGTCGGGAATGTCGGTGCGGCCGGCGGCCTTGGCCTCGGCGACACGCTGCTGCCAGCTCTCGCTGCCGATCAGCCAGGCAAAGCTCTCCGTCTGCAGGGCCAGCAGGTCGGGGACTTCAAGGGGTTCGCGGATCTTCGCGAAGGACAGACGGCCGGAAGCCGTCCGTGCGGTGGTCACGGTGTTGGACGTACCGGAGGTGGACGCTGTGCGCGAGGCAGCCAAGAGTTGGTCCTTCCAAAGGCCAAGAACGTCGTATGCGTTTCTTCAGGTGTTCAACGCCGACCGGTCACCCTCGCGGCACGCTGAGGTGCTCCCACTTCGTGCTCGGCGGTGAGCCTGGACGCGAGCTCGGGGGCATGGGCTCGCAGAGTCGCATCCAGCGGGGAGGAGGGTAGGGGCGGCGCAAGGATCCAGCCTAGGCCAAGTGGGCATGAAAAGCAACCGGTGTCAAGCCTCTGGCTCGAACCGGTCGGCCTCCGGCTCGTGACCCACAAGGTCACGGTGGCTCCGGAGCGCCCGCCCCAGTATCCCACGTTCAGATCCTGGATGCGGGCAGATGCCTCGAACGAGGATGACCAAACATCGCCGATCCGTCAAGTACCGCCGCGGTGACGTTCGCTCACACGGAACCACCGCATACCCCGTCTGTGTCGTGCTCGCCCGACCCGATCGGGGATGCCGGGACTTCAGCGAAGACACGAACAGCGGGACGGATCCGAGTGGATCCGCCCCGCTGTGCGAGCCGAGCGATCAGTCCCCGTGAGGGGACGGGATCACTTGAGCGAGACGGTGGCGCCGGCGCCCTCGAGGGCCTCCTTGGCCTTCTCGGCGGCAGCCTTGTCGACCTTCTCGAGGACGGCCTTGGGGGCGCCGTCGACGAGGTCCTTGGCCTCCTTCAGGCCGAGGGAGGTCAGCGCACGGACCTCCTTGATGACCTGGATCTTCTTGTCGCCGGCAGCCTCGAGGATGACGTCGAACTCGTCCTGCTCCTCCTCGGCAGCGGCATCGCCGCCGCCTGCGGCCGGGGCAGCGGCACCGGCAACGGCGACGGGGGCCGCGGCGGTGACGTTGAAGGTCTCCTCGAACTGCTTGACGAACTCGGAGAGCTCGATGAGGGTCATCTCCTTGAAGGCCTCGAGGAGCTCGTCGGTGGACAACTTCGCCATGATGGCGTCCTTTCTCTTACGTATGCCGTGAGTGGCGTATTCAGTGATCGAGCGATCAGATCCCGGAGGATCAGATCACTCCGTGTCGCCACCCTCGGCGACGGTTGCGGTCTCCTCAGCGGGAGATGCCTCGGCCTCGGCCTCGGCGGGGGCCTCTTCGGTCGCAGCGGCCTGGACGGGGCCCTCGGCCTCGACCTTGGCGCGCAGCGCGTCGACCACGCGAGCCGTCTGGGACAGCGGCGCGGCGAAGAGGTAGACGGCCTTGCTGAGCGAGGCGTTCATGGCGCCTGCCAGCTTGGCCAGCAGAACCTCGCGGGACTCAAGGTCCGCAAGCTTCGTGACGTCCTCGGCACTGAGGGGCTTGCCGTCGAGGACGGCGCCCTTGATGACGAGGAGGGGGTTCGCCTTGGCGAAGTCACGCAGACCCTTGGCGGCTTCGACCGGGTCACCGTCGACGAAGGCGATGGCGGTCGGGCCGACGAGCTGGTCGTCGAAGGCGGTGACTCCCGCCTCCTTGGCTGCCAGCTGGGTAAGCGTGTTCTTGACCACGGCGAAGGTGGCGTTGCCACGGAGGGCGCCGCGCAGCTCGGTGAGCTGCTTGACGGTGAGCCCGCGGTACTCCGTGAGAACGGCCGCGTTCGAGCTGGAGAACTTCTCCTTCAGCTCGGCAATGGCAGCAGCCTTATCAGCTTTACGTGCCACGTGGCCTCCCTTCTTCTGATGCATCGACCACCCGGGTGTCCAGCGGACACCGGCAACCAATCAGAAAAGCCCCGGCGCAGGGCACGGGGCTCGGAAGGGCGCGATCATGTCGCGTCGTTTCGTACTCGTGGCCTGCGCTGGTCCTCCCCTGGCGGGAAGCCTTATGACTCGAGAGAGTCAACCGGCGGTCTTCGGTCGTCGTTCAGGATACGGGGTGCCATCGGTGCTGACCAAATCGTCCCCGTCCGGCCGGCTGCCACCGCACCGGATTACCTTAGGGATCAGGCGAATTCGAGGCGAGAACTCCGACAGCCTCTCGCCTGCATAGCGACAGCCACCGGCGAGAGCAGAGGGACCCTCCCCCGCGCGTGGTCGCGTGGTGGAGGGTCCCTCGTGAGACCGGGCTGGGTCGGATCAGGCGACGACCGTCTCGTCGGCCAGCAGGTCCCGGGTGCGGGTCACGTCCAGCGGGATGCCGGGGCCCATCGTCGTCGACATGGTGCCCTTGATGATGTAGCGACCCTTGGAGGCCGACGGCTTGAGGCGGAGGATCTCCTCGAGCGCAGCGGCGTAGTTCTCCACGAGCGCCTTCTCGTCGAAGGACGCCTTGCCGATGATGAAATGCAGGTTCGCGTGCTTGTCGACGCGGAACTCGATCTTGCCGCCCTTGATGTCGCTGACCGCCTTGGCGGTGTCCATCGTGACCGTGCCGGTCTTCGGGTTCGGCATCAGACCACGAGGGCCGAGGATCTTGCCGAGCCGGCCGACCTTGCCCATGAGGTCCGGGGTCGCCACGACGGCGTCGAAGTCGAGCCAGCCGCCGGCCACCTTCTCGAGGAGGTCGTCGCTGCCGACGTAGTCGGCACCGGCTGCCCGGGCCGCCTCGGCCTTGTCGCCGTTGGCGAAGACGAGCACGCGGGCGGTCTTACCCGTCCCGTGCGGGAGGTTGACGGTCCCGCGGACCATCTGGTCGGCCTTACGGGGGTCGACGCCGAGACGCATGGCGACCTCGACCGTCTCGTCGTACTTGGCCTTCGCCGAGTTCTTGGCGAGACGGACCGCCTCGAGCGGCGAGTACACGCGCGAGGAGTCGATCTGCTCCGCCGCTGCGCGGTAGTTCTTGCTGCGCTTCATGGTGAATCTCCTTGCGTAGGGATGTGTGGTGCGGACCAAGCGCTGGTCCTCCCACGTGCTCCGCCCCGAACGACGGTGCGTTTCGTCAGAGCTCGGTGGTGATGCCCATCTGACGAGCGGTGCCGGCGATGATCTTCATCGCGGCCTCGATGTCGTTGGCGTTCAGGTCGGGCATCTTCTGCTCGGCGATCTCACGGAGCTGGTCCTTGCTCAGTGAGGCGACCTTGGTCTTGTGGGGCTCACCGGAGCCCTTGGCGACGCCGGCGGCCTTCTTGATCAGCTCGGCAGCCGGGGGCGTCTTCGTGATGAAGGTGAACGAGCGGTCCTCGTAGACCGTGATCTCGACCGGGATGACATTGCCGCGCTGGCTCTCCGTCGCAGCGTTGTACGCCTTGACGAACTCCATGATGTTGACGCCGTGCTGACCGAGCGCCGGACCGACCGGAGGAGCCGGGGTGGCGGCGCCGGCCTGGATCTGCAGCTTGATGAAGCCGGAGACCTTCTTCTTGGGAGGCATTCCTTATTTCCTTAATGTGTGGTGGGCCCACGCCAGGGGCGATGACCCGGTTGCCTGCGACCGCAGCCGAAGGGCTGGGCCGTGGTGCTGACCTTCTCGGATCGCTGCCTAGAGCTTGGCGACCTGGTTGAAGGACAGCTCGACCGGGGTCTCCCGGCCGAAGATCGAGACGAGGACCTTGAGCTTCTGGGTGTCGGTGTTGATCTCGGAGATCGTTGCCGCCAGGGTCTCGAAGGGGCCCTCCATGACGGTGACGGACTCGCCGACCTCGAAGTCGACGATGGTCTCGTCGCCACCGCGCCGGGCTGCGGCCGCGGCACCGAAACCGTCGGTCGCCACCTCGGCGGCGGACTCGAGGTCCTTCGGCTTGAGCATGCTGTAGACCTCGTCGAAGGACAGCGGCACCGGCTGGTGCGCACTGCCGATGAAGCCGGTGACGCCGGGCGTGTGCCGGACGGCGCCCCAGGAGGTGTCGGTGAGCTCCATCCGGACCAGGACGTAGCCGGTGTAGCGGACCCGCTTCACGAGCTTCTTCTGGCCGTTCTTGATCTCGGTGACCTCTTCCATGGGCACCTGGATCTCGTAGATGTAGTCCTCCATGTTGAGGGAGATGATCCGGTTCTCAAGGTTCGCCTTGACCCGGTTCTCATAGCCCGCGTAGGTGTGGATGACGTACCAGTCACCAGGCTTGGACCTCAGCTCGTCCTTGAACGCCTGGACCGGGTCGACCGGCGGGGGGACGTCGCCGTCCTCGTCCGCGGCTTCGGGAGCAGCATCCTCTGCGGCCTCGTCCTCAGCCTCGTCCTCTGCCGTCTCGACCTCTGCGGCCTCGTCCTCTACCGTCTCGACCTCTGCCGTCTCGACCTCGCTCGGACTGGCGTCGGCAGCCACCGGGGTCACCTCTGTGCCCTCGGTCTCGGTGCTCTCAGTCCATTCGCTCGACATGCGTCGACGCCCTTCCTTCGTATGTTCAGTCAGTGCGGGACCCTGCGACTGCCCGTCCCGCACTCGGGTCAGCTCTGGCCGAAGAGGAACGCCACCAGGCGGCTGAACGCCTGGTCCAGCCCCATGATGAGGAACATCATGAACGTGACGAACCCGATGACCATCGCTGTGTAGTTCCGCAGCTCGGTGCGCGTGGGTCGGACGACCTTGCGCAGCTCGTCGATGATCTGGCTGATGAAGAGCATGAGCCGAGCGATCGGGCCCTGCTTCCTCTTGCCGGGATCCCGTTCGCGGGAGTCGCGCTCACGCGCACTCACGTCGGTCACAGTTCACATCGATTCGGTCGAGCGGATAAGGACTACGCAGGGCAGGAGGGACTCGAACCCCCAACCGCCGGTTTTGGAGACCGGTGCTCTACCAATTGAGCCACTGCCCTTCGGCGATCGGGTTGGGCGAACCGCCGAGTCGGCGACTTTCGGGCAGGCTGAAGAGTCTGGTGAAAGTCAACCGACGATCCAGCATACGTCACTCACGGCACCGGCGCGAACCATGTCTGCCGGCCCGCGCGGACACGCTCGGGTCGACACCGTGGACCCACGCTCATGGCCCTGCATCCGCTCCGGTGCGCCGGCCGCCTCCGATCCACCCCTCGCGTCCACGCCCTCGGGTGGGTATGCGGCGGGGCGCCTCGATCTGTAACGATGATCGGGTGAGCACGACGACCCCTGCCTCTGACGGTACTCCTCAGGCCGCCCCCGCCCCACTCGCCGAACGGTCACCCGAGGATCTGGCCGCCTTCCTGGACGAGCAGCGCACCGCATACGAACAGCTCAAGGCGGCCGGCCTGAAGCTCGACCTCACCCGGGGCAAGCCGAGCTCCGAGCAGCTCGACCTCGCGAGTGACCTGCTGCGACTCCCGAGCACCGCGATGAGCCCGAGCGGGGTCGACACGCGCAACTACGGCGGACTCGAGGGCCTGCCCGAGCTGCGGGCAGTCTTCGCCGAGCTCCTCGGCGTCGAGCAGAAGCAGATCATCGCCGGCGGCAACTCGAGCCTGACGATGATGCACGACGTGCTCGTCGACCTCCTCGTGCACGGCGGCGTGACGAGCGAGCGTCCATGGATCCGGGAGCAGGTCAAGTTCATCGCTCCCGTGCCGGGCTACGACCGGCACTTCACGATGCTCGCCCACCTTGGGATCGAGATGGTTCCCGTGCCGATGAATGCCGACGGCCCGGACGTCGCCGCCTGCCGGGAGCTCGTGAAGGACCCCACGGTCAGGGGTTTGTGGGTCGTCCCGACGTATGCGAACCCCACCGGTGCGGTCGTCACCCAGGAGGTGGCGGCTGAGCTGGCGTCGATGCCGACGGCAGCGCCCGACTTCACGATCTTCTGGGACAACGCGTACGCGCTGCACCACCTCACCGAGGAGGAGGTGAAGAGCGCGGACATGCTCTCCCTGTGCGCTGCGGCGGGCAACCCGCACCGCACCTTCATGTTCGCCTCGACCTCGAAGATCACCTTCGCCGGTGCCGGCGTCGCCTTCCTGGCCTCCTCGGTCGAGAACATCGCGTGGTACCTCTCCCACCTGCAGTTCGCCTCCATCGGCCCGGACAAGGTCAACCAGCTGCGGCACCTCGAGTTCTTCGGCGACGCCGATGGCGTGCGGGCGCACATGGCGCGGCACCGCGAGAGCCTGGCACCGAAGTTCGCCGCGGTCGAGGAGGCACTCGGGTCGACCCTGGGCGGCCTCGGGATCGCCACGTGGACCCATCCCCGGGGTGGCTACTTCGTCAGTCTCGACGTGGTGCCCGGGACTGCATCGCGCGTCGTCCAGCTCGCGAAGGAGGCCGGGATCGCGCTGACCCCGGCCGGCGCGTCCTTCCCGCACGGGCAGGACCCGGAGGACAAGAACATCCGTCTCGCGCCGAGCTTCCCGCCCCTCGACGAGGTCCGCGCGGCGATCGCGGGGGTCGCGACCTGCGTCGCTCTCGCGGCTGCCGAAAGGCTCTCCCAGAGCGCATGACCACAGCCCGATCCCATGGGTTGAAGCCCCGAGCAGCAGCGTAGGGTTGAGTTATGTCGGACCACCGCGAGGACTTCACTGATGGGCTGAGCGCCTACAGCGTCGATGACGAGGACCAGCTCCAGCCCGAGGACACTCTCGTCGAGAACGGCGAGGTCGGCGTCGAGGACGTCCTCGACCGTGGCTTCTCGCCGCCCGACGGTGCCCGGAGCCCCCACCTGTGGGGCACGACGGCCTACGAGCAGCGGCACGAGGAGACCATCGAGCAGCGCATCACCCAGGAGATCGCGGACCCGCACACCGCCTACGGCGCCCCTGAGAACGAGAGCGGCCTTGACGTGGACCGCATCGGCGGCGACGACCCCGACGCGATCGATGCCGACCAGGACTGGGTCGGCGGACCTGAGGTAGGCCGGGTCCGCGCGGGACGCCTCGTGGCCCCCGACGAGGGCGTCGACGAGGACACCGAGGCCGAGGCGTGGGGTCGCGACGTGGGTATCGACGGAGCGGCCGCCTCGGCCGAGGAAGCCGCCATCCACATCATCGAGGACGACGAGGACGAGTGAGCCGGCCGCTCGCGGCCCTTCCCAAGGCGCATCTGCACCTCCACTTCACCGGCTCGGCACGGGTCGGGACGATCCGCGACCTGGCCGCCAAGCACAACCTGCGGCTGCCCGAGTCGCTCCGGGACGACTATCCGCCCAAGCTGAGCGCCGGGCGGGACGAGCGCGGCTGGTTCCGGTTCCAGCGCCTCTACGACTCGGCGCGCCACTGTGTCCAGGACGAGCAGGACCTGCGGCGGATCGTGCGGGAGGCCGCGCTGGACGACGGCGCCGAGGGCTCCCGCTGGCTCGAGCTGCAGGTGGACCCGACGTCCTACGCGCCGTTCGTCGGAGGCATCACGCCCGCGCTTGAGATCATCCTCGACGAGGCGCGCTCGGTGAGCGCGACCGCTGCGGAGACCGGCGCCGCCCAGGTGGCGATCGTCGTCGCAGCATCGCGGATCCGCCACCCCCTCGACGCCCGCACGCTCGCCCGCCTCGCGGCGCAGTACGTCGGCGACGGACCCGGAGAGGTCGTCGGCTTCGGTCTCTCCAACGATGAGCGCCGAGGCGTGACCGAGGAGTTCGGGCACGCCTTCGCCATCGCCGAGCGTGCCGGACTCGCCCTCGTGCCGCATGCCGGCGAGCTCCTCGGACCCGAGTCGGTCGAGACGACCCTCTCGGCCATCGGCCCCGACCGGCTCGGCCACGGCGTGCGTGCCGTCGAGGACCCGCGCGTGCTCGACCTGGTGGCCGGCACCGGTGTGGCTCTCGAGGTCTGCCCCGGCAGCAACATCGCCATGGGCGTCTACGAGTCCGCTGAGGAGGTGCCCCTGCGCCAGATCGTCGACGCCGGGATCGATGTCGCGCTCGGTGCGGACGACCCGCTCCTCTTCGACTCGCGCCTCAATGACCAGTACGCGCTGGCCCGCAACGAGCTCGGCTTCACCGACGAGGAGCTCGCCGAGCTCGCCCGGGCCTCGTTCCGCGCGAGCCGGGCGCCGGAGGAGATCCGGGCCGCCGCATACAAGGGGATCGACGCGTGGCTGGCCGGCGAGCCGGACCCAGCTCCGGAGCCGGCCGAGGGCGCGGCTGGGCGCGATGGCGCCACGGTTGATACGTGAGCCCACGGTTGCCGTTCACTCCCTCGCTCGACACATCCTCCGTCGATTGACACATGCCACCTGATTCGCGCGCAATTGCGGTCGAACGAGGGAGCAAAGGTCAAACGAGGGAGCAAAGGTCGAAGGACGCCGGCGGACCAGTCCGCGCCGGCCGGGCGAGAGCGACTCCTAGAGCTCCACGCCCACGAGCACCGGCTCGTTGACGAGCCGGACACCGAAGACCTCCTCGACCCCGTCCCGCACCCGGCGGGCCAGCTCGAGGATGTCCCGGGCCGTCGCCGATCCCCGGTTGGTCACGGCGAGGGTGTGCTTGCTCGAGAGGGCGGCGGGCGGGTCCGCGGAGTCGCCCAGCGCATACCCCTTGCCGAAGCCGGCCCGCTCGATGAGCCAGGCGGCGGAGGTCTTGACGTTGCCGTGCGGGTCGGCGAAGCGCGGCGGGCTCACCTCGTCCCCGAGGAGGGTATGCGCCCGCCGCTCGAGCTCCTCGAACTCACCGACGGTGAGGATCGGGTTGGTGAAGAACGAGCCGCAGCTCCACGTGTCGTGGTCGTCCGCGTCGAGGACCATCCCCCGGAGCCGACGCTGGGCCAGGACCGCCTCCCGCGCATCGGCGAGCGGGACGCGCGCGCCTACCTCGACGTCGAGCTGGCGCGCGAGATCGGCATACCCGATCGGCCGCGAGAGGTCTGCGACCTCGAGCTGGAAGACCACCTCGAGCACGACGTACCGCCCCCCGCCGCGGTACTGGGTGCCCTTGAAGATCGAGTGCCGGTAGGTGAAGCCGCAGTCGAGGTTGCTGAAGGTGCGCACTTGCTGCTCGACCCGGTCCCAGACCCGCACCTGGGCGATCGTCTGGGCGACCTCCTGCCCGTAGGCGCCGACGTTCTGCACGGGGGTCGCCCCGGTGGATCCGGGGATACCCGAGAGTGCCTCGATACCGGCCCAGCCCTCCTCGACGCTGCGGGCGACGAGGTCGTCCCAGACGGTACCCGCCTCGACGCGCACGTTCGCCCCGCCGCAGAGGTCGGCGGACTCCACGCGCACCCCGTCGGTGACCACGTGGACGACGGTTCCGGCGAAGCCCTCATCCGCGATGACGAGGTTCGAGCCGCCGCCGACGACGAGGAGCGGCTCGTCGGCGTCGTCGACCTCACGCACCGCGTCGACGAGGTCATAGGTTGTCTCGACCGTCACGAGGCGAGCGGCCGGACCGCCGACGCGCATGGTCGTCAGCGGCGCCAGCGGCACGCCCTCCTCGACGCGTGGCCCCGTCGTCGTGGACTGCTCGTCCATCAGTCGAGGCGGACCACGGCGACGCACCGGCCGAGGACCTTCGTCCCCTCGGCGGTGGCCGTGACATGGAGCGTGGCCCGGCCGTCGTCGTCGAGGCCCTTGACGGCGGCGCTGATCTCGACCTCGGCGCCGTCCCGTGGGACGACGACCATGGACGTGAACCGGGTGCGGAACTGCTCGACGCGTCCGGCACCCCCGACCCAGTCGGCGACGACGGTCGACGCCGCGCCCATCGTCCACATGCCGTGGGCGATGACATCGGGCAGTCCGACGCTCCTGGCGAACTCCTCGTCCTGGTGGATGGGGTTCTGGTCACCAGACGCATTCGCGTAGGCGACGAGGGTGTCGCGGCCGACGGGCACGGTCACCGGGCCGATCTGCTCTCCGACGGAGACGTCATGACGGGAACGGGCCATCTCACTCCCCTCCCCGGACGACGATGGTCGAGACCGCCGTGCAGACCGGCGCCGACCCGGCGTCGGTGAGCTCGGTCGTGAGCGTGATCATCGAGTGCCCGCCCGCCTCACGGATGGAGGTCACCGTCGTGGTCCCGGTGAGCTCGTCCCCGGCGACGATGGGCCGGTGGTGGGTGTAGGACTGCTCGCCGTGCACGACCCGGCTGAAGTCGATCCTCGCGTCCGGGTCCTCGATGTATGCGGCCTGGGACTGCTGCTCGAACCGCACCGCCATCGTCGGGGGGGCGATGACATCGGGGTAGCCGGCGGCGCGAGCGGCCTCGGCGTCGGTGTGGACGGGGTCGGTGGCGCCCACCGCGGCCGCGAACTGCGCGATCAGCGCAGCGTCGACCGCGAAGGGTCCCGCCGGCGGCAGCGTGCGACCGGCGAACTCGGTGTTGACGGACATGCACGTCACTGTATGCGGTGCGCACCACCCCGGGCACGGAACGTTCCGGGGGCTGCCCGGCTCAGCGCGAGGACGCGACCCGCCTGACGTCGCCGTCGTAGATGTCCTCGCACGCAGCCGCGTCCTCCGGCAGAGGGACCGTCGCGCGCGCCGCCTCGGCACGGTCGCGTCCGAGGTTGAGCTCCAGCCAGTCGTCGGCGCGATCCGGGGCCGGCACCGCCGCGGGGTACATGTAGGGCGGCACGTGGATGATGCACGACGTGATGTCCTGGGGCAGGTCGGACTCGGCGATGGTCGGCACGGCGTCGTCCGACAGCGTCGCAAGGTAGGCCGCGTCCAACTCGCCGGTGCTCGCGAACCGGTCGATGTTGTGCCGCGCCACCCACGCGTCGGGGTTCATCCCCACGAGGACGAGCATGAGCGCGGCGGCGCTCACCAGAGCGGCGCGGCCGAGCCAGCGCGTCGAGAGTGGGACGAGGGACACGAGCACCCCGAGGACGATGAGCCCGAGCCACAGCTCGAAGCCGTCGACGAAGACGCGCAGCGTCGTGAAGCCGTAGGCCTGCTGGTAGAGGTGCATCCGCCAGAGGGCGGAGGCCACGACCGCGAGTGTGAGCAGGCTCAGTGTCCCCAGCATGATCCGCAGGGTGAGCCGGTCGGCAGCGGTCTCCTTGGCGGCCTTGCGCAGGGTGAGGCCCACGACGACGAGCATGAGCATCGTCGCGAAGGTGAGCTGACCGAATCCCTGGTGGACGTAGTCCGCGTACGACATCCCTGTCGTCTCCTGGACGTACTCGTGGCCACGCAGCGTGGCACTCGCCTGGGCCGCGAGGAACCCGGCGAAGAGCGCGATGACGAAGCCGACCGGGACACCCCACTCCCAGCGCCGGACAGCCTTGGTCGCCGGCGGGAGGATCGCGTCCACCTGGGGCGGGTTGAGGGCCAGGTAGCACCCGGCGAGGGTCACGCCGGCGACCATCACGAAGACGAACACCCGGGCGATGACACTGTCCCACCTCAGGTCGGGCACGACGGCATTGGCCCATGTGCCGAAGATCGCGTCGGCCGACGCGAACAGCCCACCGAACAGGACCAGGGCAACGAGGGAGAACGCCGCTGTCCGCAGCACCGGCCAGAGCATGCCGTGCTTGCTCGTCGCCGTGAGGGTCCGGCCCAGCAGCGGCAGGCCACGCAGACCGGACAGCGGCCAGGCGGCGACGGACGCGATGATCCCGGAGACCTTCGTGGCGCGGGTCAGCGCGGTGGCGGCGAGCACGCCCGCGACCATGACGGCGACGACCGAGAGCCACTCGGTCGCGCGCAGCATGGTGGTCAGGCCGAGAGCGACGGCGAGGACGGCACTGATCGTGGTGAACCGGGTCCGGCGGTATGCGCTGGCTCGCCAGACGAGCACGCCGCCGAGGAGCAGGACGACGAAGGCGATGAGGCCGACCCGCCGCTCCATCGCGAGCAGGGCTGCGAGCGCTCCGACGACGAGCGCGCCGACGAGGTAGAACGGCTGGGGGTCGGACGCACGCTCGGGCCAGAGGCCGGCTGCGAGTCCGGGGCCTCCGGGTGCCCCAGGCAGGGCTGCGCTCGGAGGCGCCACCGGACCGACGGGATAGGGAGCGGGAGTTGCCGGACCTCCCGGTGTGGAGGTCGCCGGGGTGGCTGCCGGTGGTGTCGCTCCCGTCGGCACACCGGACACGGGGGTGGTGGACGGGCTGGGGTGACTCATGGTGGGCTCCTGGCTCGATGCCTGGGTGAGTGGGCTGGTGGACGGACTGGCCGGCGAGGTGGTGGAGGCACCGGCGAGCGGGGTGGCCGACGGACCGGTCGAGGCATCGCTCGAGGGGCGGGCCGACGGACGGGCCGGGCCCGGGTCGAGGGGGAGGGTCGCCCGGATGCGCGCGCCGCGCTCGGACGGGACGACGGCGATCGCGCCCCCGTGCAGGTCGCAGATCCATCGGGCGATGGCCAGCCCGAGACCGGTGCCGCCGGAGTGCTCCTTGCCGGTGCTGAAGCGCTCGAAGATCCGGTCGGCGACCGCCGGGTCGATGCCCGCTCCCTCGTCGACGACGTCGAGATTCCACAGCTGCGGCCGTTGCGGGTCGCTCACCGCCGACACGGTGACCCGGCCCCCCTCCGGGGAGTGCCGGGCGGCGTTGTCGAGCAGGTTCGCCAGGACCTGGGTGAGCCGGGCGCGGTCGGCTCGCACGCGCATACCGTCAGCGGCCTGCGTGCTGATGGTGATGCCCGGGTAGGCGAGGGCGGCCTCGCGGACGGCGGAGTCGAGGAGCGCGGCGACCTCGATCTCTGCGAGGTCGAGTCGACTCGTCCCACTCTCCAGGCGCGAGAGGTCCAGGAGGTCCTCCACGAGGTCGCTGAGCCGCTCGGTCTGGGCGAGTGCGGTGCTGAGCGTCTCCTGGCTCGGCGGGGTGACCCCGTCGACGAGGTTCTCCAGGACGGCGCGTTGTGCGGCCAGCGGGGTGCGCAGCTCGTGCGAGACCGTCGAGATGAGCTCGCGCCGCTGCTGATCCGTAGCGGCCAGGTCGTGGGCCATCGTCGTGAATGCCCGGGCCAGCACCCCGACCTCGTCGTTGCCTGTCACCGTGACTGCGCGCGAGTAGTCACCCGCCGCCATTGCGGCTGCAGCGACCGTCATCTCCCGTAGCGGCGCGGTCATGCCGCGGGCCAGCCAGTACGTCACGGCGAGCGCCGCACCGAGCGTGACCGGCACGGTGATCCACACCGGCACCCCGGCCCGGTCGCCGATGAGGGCGAGGAGCGCGGTGACGACAACGCTCACGGCGACGAGCAGGGCGAGCTTGGTCTTGATGGAGGAGACCTGGTCAAGCGGTCGGTCGGGGTTCATGCGCCCCCCTCGAACGCATACCCGACTCCGTGGACGGTCCGGATCCGGTCCGCCCCCACCTTGGCCCGCACCGACTTGATGTGGCTGTCGAGGGTGCGGCTGCCGAGGTCGTCGTGCCAGCCCCACACCTCACGCAGCAGGTCCTCACGGCGCCGCACCACGCCGGGCTGGCTGATGAGCGCGTCGAGGAGGTCGAACTCGGTAGGCGTGAGGTGGACCGGCTCCCCCTCGACCGTGACGGTCCGGCCGGCCGGGTCGAGGCTCACTCCCCCGGCGGTATGCGCGGCCCGGCTCGCGCGCGCCAGCTCGGCTGCCCGCTCGACGCGCCGCAGCAGAGCCCGGACCCGCGCGACGACCTCGCGCATCCGGAACGGCTTGGTGAGGTAGTCGTCCGCTCCCACACCGAGGCCGACGAGGATGTCCGTCTCGTCGTCACGCGCGGTGACCATGAGGACCGGGACCGGCCGCTCGGCCTGGATCCGCCGGCACACCTCGAGGCCGTCGAAGCCCGGCAGCATGATGTCGAGGACGACCAGGTCGGGGTGGGCCTCCATGAAGGCGCTCACCGCCCCCGGCCCGTCGACGGCGGAGGTCACGGTGAAGCCCTCGGCACGCAGGCGGTCGCTCAGCGCCCCGTTGATGACCGGATCGTCCTCGACCACGAGGATGTGGGCGCCGGGACCGGCCGCGGGTGTGCTCATACCTTGAGGCTAGGAGGCCCGACCTGCACTACGTCGGAAGCATATGTGCAGGTTGTGTGAAGATGCGGCATCACTCGGGTCCCGCACCGAACGCCGCCGACCCGGGCCGCTGGAGTCAGCGGCCCGGGTCGGCGGTATCTAGTGACGTCGTCAGGTCAGCGGCGGCCCCTGCGCCGGCCCAGGAGGTACCCCAGGAGCACGGCGACGAGAGCGCCGACGAC